>JAESGS010000053.1_pt1 | contig 262327 bp, 238 predicted proteins | sample 9269761 | NCBI WGS metagenome assembly JAESGS01 (sample SAMN15741799, study PRJNA653493) | algae metagenome | isolation source: Cyanosarcina radialis HA8281-LM2 and co-occurring heterotrophs from damp... | place: USA: Makauwahi cave, Hawaii | collected 2011-01-06 | reverse complement strand
CAGCCAGTCGAGACCGCCCCGCAGCCTGACGACCTCGCCCACCACGAAGATCGCCGGCGGCTCGAGCTCGGCCTGCTCCGCCGCCGCGGCGGCCTCGCCCAGCGTCGTCTCGAGCACCCGCTGCTGCGCCGTGGTGGCGCGGCAGACGATGGCGGCGGCGTCGCGTGCCGGGCGGCCGGCATCGATCAGCCGCGCCGCGATCGTCCCGAGATGCTTGAGCGCCATGTAGAACACCAGCACCGGCGCGCCCCTGGCCAGGGCCGCCCAGTCCAGCCCGTCGGGTATCTCGCCGGTGACGCCGTGGCCCGTGATGAAGGTCACGGCATGGTTGGTATCGCGGTGCGTGACAGGAATTCCGGCATAGGCCAGCCCGCCGATCCCGGACGTGATGCCGGGCACGATACGGAACGGCACGCCGGCCGCGACCAGCGCCAGGGCCTCCTCGCCGCCGCGCCCGAACACGAACGGGTCGCCGCCCTTGAGCCGCAGGACGCGCAGCCCGGCGGCGGCATGGCGGATCAGCCGGTCCGAGATGTCGGGCTGCTTCGGCGACGGCCGGCCGCCGCGCTTGCCGGCGAATTCCAGCGTGGCGCCGGGCCGCGCCATCTGCAGGATGCGCGTGTCGACCAGCGCGTCATAGACGATCACGTCGGCATGATGCAGCGCGTGCAGGCCATAGAGCGACAGCAGGCCCGGATCGCCGGGCCCGGCACCGACCAGCCACACCCAACCCGGCTCGAAGGCCGGCAGGTCCAACGAGAGCGCCTGCATGATGCGTGAAGCTACTCCAGCCGGCGCCGGGGCGCATCTCTCATATCCGCGCGGCAGGCTTGCGCGGGACCCGCGTTGCGGTCAGGGTGCAATCGGTGGTCGCGCTTACCCTCACCGTCTTCATCGTCACCTATATCGGCATGGCGCTGGGCCGCGTGCCCGGGCTGCGGCTCGACCGCAGCGGCATCGCCCTGATTGCCGCGATCGTTCTCGTGGCCACCGGCGCCATCGAGCACGACCAGATCCATGCCGCGATCCATTTCCCGACGGTCATCCTGCTGTTCGCGCTGATGATCCTGTCCGCGCGGTTCGCGGCGGCGGGTTTCTACGACGCGTGCGCGGCTTGGATCGCGGAGCATCGCGGCGGGCCGGCGGCGCTGCTGGCGCTGACCGCGCTCATCGGCGGTGCCCTCTCCGCGATCCTGGTCAACGACGTGGTCGTGTTCGTGATGACGCCGCTGCTCTGCACCGGTCTCGTGCGGCGCGGCCTCGATCCGCGCCCGTATCTCGCGGCGCTCGCCGGCGCCAGCAACGCCGGCTCTGCCGCGACCCTGATCGGCAATCCGCAGAACATCGTGATCGGTCAGGTCGGGCAGCTCGGCTTCATCGAGTTCGCGGCGGTGTGCGCGGTCCCGGCGGCGATCGGGCTCGTCATCGTGTTCGCGGCGGTCTGGCTCACCTGGCGCAAGGCGCTGGTCGCCGCGCCGCTGCCGCTCGAGGCGAAGCCGCTCGTGTACGACCGCGCGGAGACGGCGAAGGCCGCGCTCGCGACACTGGTGCTGCTGGGGATGTTCCTGACGCCGCTGTCGCGCGAGATGAGCGCGCTGCTGATCGCCGCACTGCTGCTGATGAGCCGACGCTTCTCCAGCCGCGACATGCTGACCAGCGTCGACTGGCCGCTGCTGATGCTGTTCGTCGGCCTGTTCATCGTCAACGACGCGATGTCGCAGGCCGGGCTGACCTCCGAGGCGCTGATCTGGCTCGCCGAGAACGGCTGGCTGCCGGACCGCCTGTCGCTGATGACGCCGCTGGCGCTTATCGCGAGCAACACGATCGGCAACGTGCCGACCGTGATGATGCTGCTCGCGGTCTGGCGCGACATCCCCGAGGGCGCGCTGTACGCGCTCGCATTGCTGACGACCTTTGCCGGCAACCTTCTCCTGGTCGGCAGCATCGCCAACCTGATCGTGGCGGAGCGCGCCGCGCAGGCGGGCGTGCGCTTCGGCTTCATCGACCACGCGCGCGCCGGCGTGCCGATGACGCTGGTCTCGATGGCGGTCGCGATCGGCTGGCTGTGGCTCGGCGGCTGGCTCGACTGGTAGCGGCCGCGGCGTTACCGTCATGACGATGCCGGAGCAGAAGAACGACACGCCCCTGGAAGGGCCGCCCGATCGCGACGCGAAGCCGAAGGGCGAGCTGCGCAAAGGCTGGACGACAGGCGCATGCGCCGCCGCCGCCGCTCGCGCGGCGTACGAGGCGCTGCTGACAGGGCGCTTCCCCGAGAGCGTCTCGATCCTGCTGCCGCGCGGCCAGCGCCCGAGCTTCGCGCTGGCGCATCGCGACCTGGGCGACGGCCGCGCCACCGCCGGCGTCATCAAGGATGCGGGCGACGATCCCGACGTCACGCATGGCGCGCTGATCCTGGCGACCGTTGAACATGGCGAAGCTGGAAGCGGAGTCGGCTTCCGGGCGGGCGAGGGCGTGGGCACCGTCACGCGGCCCGGCCTCCAGCTTCCGCCCGGCGAGCCATCGATCAATCCGGGGCCGCGCGGCATGATCGCGCGGGCCATCCACGACGCGGCCGACGAATGCGGCGGCACCGGCGATGTCGTCGTCACGATCGCGGTGCCGGGCGGCGAAGCGCTCGCGGCGAAGACCCTCAATGCGCGGCTCGGCATCGTCGGCGGCATCTCGATCCTCGGCACGACCGGGGTCGTCGTGCCGTTCTCCTGCGCCGCATGGATCCATTCGATCCATCGCGGCATCGATGTCGCACGCGCTGCCGGCCTCACCCATCTCGCCGCCGCGACCGGCTCGACGTCGGAGGCCGCGGTCAAGGCCATGTACCACCTGCCGGACATGGCGCTGCTCGACATGGGCGACTTCGCCGGCGGCACGCTGAAATATCTGCGCCAGCATCCGGTGCCGTGGGTGACGATCGCCGGCGGCTTCGGCAAGCTGACGAAGCTCGCGGCGGGCCATCTCGACCTGCATTCGAGCCGCTCCAGCGTCGATGTCGGCCAGCTTGCAGACCTGATGGCGGAGCTGAACGCGCCGGACGATCTCGTCGCGCGCGCCCGCGCCGCGCGCTCGGCAGGCGAGGTTCTGGAACTGACGCAGGGCACGAAGGTCGGTCTGCCGGATCTGGTCGCGCAACGCGCGCGTTCGACGGCGCTCGCGGCCCTGGCGGGTGGAACCGCCCTCGACGTCGTCATCTTCGACCGGCAGGGCCGCAAGATCGGGCAGGCGGGCCCGTGACGCAACAGGCCATTGACGATGCCGATCCGGTTTCGCCTAATGACTCCGCCGGTTGCGCGACGAAGGCTCTCCGGAAGGGTGGGGGTATGCGGTATCTGGTGCTGATTTTGTTGATGGCGCTGGCCGTACCGGCGGCCGCGCAGGTGAAGCTCGACATCTACAACCGCGCGCCGGCGATCACGGAGTTCGCGCGCACGGGCGATGTCGCCGGCGTGCGGGGCGCGCTGGCCAGCGGAGCGTCGCCCAATTCGCAGGATCTGGACGGCGTTCCGGCCGTCATCCTGGCCGCCATGTCCGGCTATGCCGGCGTGATCGATGCGCTCGCGGAGGGCAAGGCGCGGCTTGACGTGCGCGACAAGAGCGGCAGCACGGCGCTGATCTGGGCGGCCGAGCGCGGCCATGAGAGCGTGGTCGAATCGCTCATCGCGGGAAAGGCGAACCTGAACCTCGAAAACCGGGCCGGCGTCACGCCGCTGATCGCAGCCGCGCGGGACGGGCATCTGGCGATCGTCCAGCTTCTGCTCAAGGCGGGCGCCGACCTCGACCGCGAGGACCATACCGGACGGACCGCGCTCAACTGGGCGCAGACCAACAGCAGGCGCAACGTCGTCGAGGCCCTGCGCCGCGCCGGCGCGAAGCGTTAACCGGCACCTTTCGTCTTCGGCGGGCGCAGCGCGTGGTGATGCGCCTCCGCATACAGGCGGCTGTCATCGAACTGCGCAGTATCGGATAGCGCACGCCCGACGAGGATGATAGCGGTGCGGGCGATGCCGCTCGCTGCCGCCTTCGCGCCAATGTCCGCGAGCGTGCCGCGCAGGATCTGCTGGTCCGGCCAGCTTACGCGATAGGCGATCACGGCGGGGCAGTCGGCACCGTAGAACGGCTCGAGCTCGCGCACGATCGCGCCGAGATTGCCGATCGACAGGTGGATCGCGAGCGTTGCCCCGCTCTGCGCGAGGGTCGAAAGCCGCTCGCCTTCCGGCACCGCGGAGGCACGCTTCGCCGTGCGGGTCAGGATGACCGTCTGGCTGATGCCCGGCAGCGTCAGCTCGCTCGAAAGCGCCGCGGCCGCGGCGGCGAAGGCCGGCACGCCCGGCGTCACGTCATAGGGGATTCCCAGCGCGTCGAGCCGGCGCATCTGCTCCGCGATCGCGCCGTAGAGGCTGGGGTCGCCCGAGTGGACGCGTGCCACGTCATGCCCGTCGTCGTGCGCGCGCTTCATCTCGGCGATGATCTCGTCGAGATGCATCGGTGCCGTGTCGACGATGCGGGCGTCCTTGCGCGCCTGCTCGATCACCGCGCGGGGCACGAGCGAGCCCGCGTAGAGGACCACGCCGGCCGCGCGGATCTGATTGAGCCCGCGCACGGTGATCAGGTCGGGCGCGCCGGGGCCGGCGCCGATGAAGTGCACGGTCATGATGCGCGCGGCGCCGCGGCGATGGCGCAAGTCGCCCGCGCCGAGCGCTGCTTCGGCACGAGCAGGTGGCCGCCCGGCCCGACGCAGGCAAGCGCCGCCGCCTCGGCGACGCTGGCGACACCGACGGCACGCCGCACCGTCTCCGACGGATCGCTCACGCGCGGCTCTTCGCGCGCCAGGGTGTCCGCATCAAAGAATCGGGTCGGCGCGCCGAGCGCCGCGGCGAGCGCGTGGATGGCGGTCTCGTCTGCTTTCGTGTCGAGGCTGGCGACGCAGGCGATGGCGCGGGTCGAAAGGCCATTCGCGGTCAGAACGCGGCGGACCAGATCCTCCAGTTCGCCCGCCGCGGCATTGCGCTCGCAGCCGACGCCGAGCGCGAGGATGGTTCCGTCGTCAGCCATGGGGCTTCGCCGCCGACCATTGCGTCACCGGCATCATCGCGCGCCAGCCCTGCATGGAGCCGACCGGCTCCGCGCGGCTCACCGCGATCCGGACAAGGTCGCCGCCGAGCCGCGCGCGGCAGCCGGCGAGCGCCGTTTCGCCTTCGACCGTGACCGCATTGGCGACGAAGCGGCCGCCCGGCTTCAGCGCGGCCCAGCATGCATCGAGGAGTCCTTGTGCCGACGCGCCGCCGCCGACGAAGATCGCATCCGGCGCCTCGAGGCCGGCCAACGCGTCAGGCGCCGTACCAGTGACGATGCGCAGGCCGGGCACGCCGAGTGCCGCCGCGTTCCGCGCGATCACGGCGCGCCGGTCCGCGTTGCGCTCCACCGCGATCGCGCGCGTGCCGTGCGCGCTCCGCATCCATTCGATCGAGATCGATCCGCAGCCGGCGCCGACATCCCAGAGGAGCTGGCCGGGCAGCGGCGACAGCGCCGCCAGTGTCGCGGCACGGACCTCGCGCTTGGTGAGCTGGCCGTCATGCGCGAACGCATCGTCGGGCAGGCCGGCCAGCCGGCTCAACGGGCGCGCATCGGTGCCGGCGATGCAGCGCACGGCGAGCGTGTTCAGATCGGCGCACGGTCCGGCGTTCCAGCTTGCGGCGGTGCCGTCGATGCGGCGCTCGGCATCGCTGCCGAGATTTTCGAGCACCGCGATTTCGCTCGGCCCCCAGAAGCGGTCGCGCAGGAAGGCAGCGACCTGCGCGGGCGTCTGGCCGTTCTCGCTCAGGATCAGCAACCGGGCCTGCGGCGCGAGGTGCAGGGCGAGCAGGTCGAGCGGGCGGCCGTGCAGCGTAATTGTCGCGGCATCCGCCAGCGACCAGCCCATCCGCGAGGCGGCGAGGCTGAATGCGCCGATATGCGGCAGGATGATCATCTCGTCGCGCGCGAAGCGCCGCGCCAATGTGGTGCCGATGCCGAACCACATCGGGTCGCCGGTCGCCAGCACGACGACGCGCTTGCCGCGCCGCGCGGCGATCGCGTCGACGGTGTCACCAAGCGGCCGCGCCCAGGCCAGCCGCTCGGCGACGCGGTTGCCGGCCATGGCGAGATGCCGCTCGCCGCCGACCAGGACCTCGGCGCTGGCGATGATCTCGCGCGCGACGGCGCTGATGCCGTCGAGGCCGTCCGCGCCCATCCCGACCACGGAAAGCCACGGCTTCATGGCGCCGCTTCGTGCTGCGCCATCGCGCGGCACCGCGATTGACGGCGAGTCAGCGCCTCGCCATGGTGCGGGCGATGTTCTGGCTGGTCGCCGAATCGCCGATCGATCCGTTCCTGATCCTGCTCGCCGGGCTCGCCCTCGATGCGGTCTTCGGCGACATGCGCACGCTGTTCCGCTTCATTCCGCATCCGGTCGTCGCCATCGGCGGCCTGATCGCGACGCTCGAGCGCCGCCTCAACCGCGAGCAGCGCAGCGCGACGGCGCGACGCCTGCGCGGCGTCATCGTGACCATCGCCGTCGTGGCGGTCGCGTTGATCGTCGGTTGGCTGGTCCTCGCGCTGACGCGCCACATGCGGTGGGGCTGGGCGGTCGAGGTTTTCCTGGTCGGCGTGCTGGTGGCGCAACGCTCGCTCTACGACCATGTTCTGGCGGTCTGCGCGGCGCTTGAAACCGGCGGCCTCGCGGCCGGCCGCGAAGCGGTGCGCCACATCGTCGGCCGCGATCCCAACAGCCTCGACGAGCACGGCGTGGCACGCGCCGGCGTCGAATCGCTCTTCGAGAATTTCTCCGACGGCGTCGTGGCGCCCGTGTTCTGGTACGTGCTGCTCGGGCTGCCGGGGCTGCTTGCGTACAAGGCGGTCAACACGCTCGATTCGATGATCGGGCACCGCAGCCCGCGCTATCTCGATTTCGGCGCCGCCGCCGCACGGCTGGACACGGCCGCCAACTTCATTCCGGCGCGGCTCGCGGGTGCGATCGTCGCGCTCGCCGCGATGATCGCGCCGCGCGCCAATCCGTCGGCGGCGCTCAAGACCATGCTCCGCGATGCGCGCAAGCACCGCTCGGTCAATGCGGGCTGGCCGGAGGCGGCCGCCGCCGGCGCGCTCGGCCTTGCGCTGGCGGGCCCGCGGCGCTACGGCGCCGACCTGGTCAACGATCCCTGGATCGGCGATGGCCGCGCGCGCACGACGACCGGCGACATGCGGCGCGCGCTCTACCTGTTCGTGGTCGCATGCCTCGTCCATGCCGCGCTGGTGGCGCTGCTGGCGCTGGCCTGGAATCGGCCGTGACGGCTCAGCGCGCACGGGCGATCTCCAGGATGGCGTCGAGGTCGACCGCTGCCGCGACATGCGCCGCCAGCCGGTCGAGCACCGCGTCGATCTCCACTTCGTAGGAGAACGCGCCCGTGCCGGCGGCGAGGCCGCGCGCCGCGCGCACCCGGTCGAGCCAGGCGCGCCTGTATCCGTCGGCCGCGAACAGGCCGTGGATGTAGCAGCCTTCGACCCGGCCGTCGGCGCTGACCGCGCCTTCGGCGCGGTCGCCGAGCATCAGCATCGGGCGCATGTCCGGGGCGCCAGCGGTGCGGCCCATGTGGATCTCGTAGCCGCGGATCTCGGTGCGGGACAGCGCGTCGTGCGCCACGACCTGGCGCAGCACCTTGGCGCGGTCCAGCGTCGTGTCGACGGGCAGCAGGTCGAGCGCAGGCGCCGCGCGCGCTGGTCCTTCGAGGCCGAGCGGGTCGGCGACGCTCCGCCCCAGCATCTGATAGCCGCCGCACAGGCCCAGCACGTGGCCGCCGCGCCGGCGGTGCGCGAGAATGTCGACATCCCAGCCGGCGCGACGCAACGCATCGAGGTCGGCGAGCGTCGCCTTGCTGCCCGGCAGCAGGACCACGTCGGCGTCGCCCGGTAGCGCGCGTTCCAGCGGGCGCAGCTCGAGCTGCACATCCGGTTCGGCGGCGAGCGGGTCGAGATCGTCAAAATTGGCGATGCGCGGCAGGCGCGGCACGACGATGCGGAGCGGCCGCTCGCGCTCCATCCCGTCGCCGCGCGCCAGGCTGAAGGAGCGGCTGTCGAGCCCCGCGGCATCCTCGGCCGGCAGCCGGACGGCATCGTCGAACCACGGCACGACGCCGAGATCGGCCAGCCCCGTGCGCCGCGCGATCTCGGCACGGCCGCCATCGAACAGCCGCACGTCGCCGCGGAACTTGTTGACGAGGAAGCCGCGGACGCGCCGGCGCTCGTCGTCTTCGAGGACCGCCATCGTGCCGATCAGGCTGGCGATGACGCCGCCGCGGTCGATGTCGCCGACCAGCACCACCGGCACGCCCGCCGCCGCGGCGAAGCCCATATTGGCGATGTCGCCCGCGCGCAGGTTGATCTCGGCCGGCGAGCCGGCGCCCTCGACGAGGACGAGATCGGCGTCCTCGCCGATCCGCGCGAAGCTGTCGAGGACGCGCGGCAGCAGGCTGGGCTTGAGCGCGTGGTAGTCGCGCGCGGACGCCGTCCCTTCGACGCGGCCCTGCACGACGAGCTGCGCGCCTATATCCGTCTGCGGCTTCAGCAGGACCGGGTTCATGTGGACGGTGGTCGGGATGCCGCAGGCGCGCGCCTGCAGCGCCTGCGCGCGGCCGATCTCGCCGCCATCATCCGTGACGGCGGCGTTGTTGGACATGTTCTGCGGCTTGAACGGGCGCACGCGCAGGCCGCGCCGCGTGAAGGCGCGCGCCAGCCCGGCGACGAGCAGCGACTTGCCGACGTCGCTGCCCGTCCCCTGCAGCATCACCGCCGCGGGACTATGGCGGTCAGCGTGGGCCAAGGGCCTGCTTGAGCGCGTCGGCCCCCCGGTTCGACGCCTTGTTGTGAAGCACGATGTCCTGAACCGACAGCGTCTGGCCGTAATAGGTCTTGTTCCACTCCTCGCGCGCCGCGATGTACGAGCCCTCGAACGAGCCGCCCGCATAGGCGCCGCGGGCGCGCGCGAAGGAATAGATGTCGGCGCCCATCGCCAGGGTGGTCGCGGCTTCGACGCCGGTGCCCTTCGGGCCGACGGCGATGCTGGCATCCGCGCCGAGCTTGAACTGGCTCTGGAGCACCTGCTTGAGGCCCTTGTCGGTCATGATCAGGAAGATGACCTCGGCATCCTGCGCGCCGATCTGCAGGCCGACCGAGCCGCTGGCCAGCGTATAGAAGGCGGGTCCGCTCCAGCCGCCATCCGCGGTGCGCGCGAGAAGGGCGCCGCTGCCGCCCTCGCCGCCAAGGATGAAGCCGGCCTTGAGCAGGCTCGGGATGATCAGGACCGCCTTGGCCTTGGCCAGGGTCGGGTTCAGGGACGGGTGGTCGGTGTCCCGCCGCAGGCTGTCGACGGCGATGCGGGCCTTGTCGATGATCTCCTGCTCGGCCTGCTGCGCGGCCGCCGGAGCGGCTGCGGCGAGGATCAGGACCAAACACGCGGATGCGAGCGCCTTCAGCTTCATGTCTGCATGTCTCCTTTAAAATTCGACCCCAGGCTGCGCCTTGATTCCGGCGCGGAACGGATGTTTCACCAGCGTCATCTCGGTCACCAGGTCCGCCGCATCGATCAGCGCCTGCGGCGCATTGCGCCCGGTGATGACGACGTGCTGGCCGGCCGGCCGCGCCGCCACCGCCTCGATCACGGCGTCGGTCGGCAGGTAATCGTAACGCAGGACGACATTCAACTCGTCAAGGACAACGAAGGATAGTGCCGGATCGGCCAGCATCGCCTTCGCCTCCGCCCAGGCCCGTTCGGCGGCGGCAATGTCGCGGGCGCGGTCCTGCGTCTCCCAGGTGAAGCCCTCTCCCATCGTCCGGATGGTCACAAGCTCCGGAAACCGCTGCAGGAACCGGGCCTCGCCGGTGCTCCAGGCGCCCTTGATGAACTGGACGATCCCGACCCGCATGCCATGGCCGAGGCAGCGCATGACCATGCCCCAGGCGGCGGAGGACTTCCCCTTGCCCTTGCCGGTATGGACCATCAGCAGCCCGCGCCCCTCGGTCTTCTCCGCCATCATCCGGTCGCGCGCCGCCTTGATGCGCTGCATCTTCTCCCGATGCGCGGCGTCTTCTGTGTGGGCGTCAGTCATCGGCATTCTCCGCATTCATGTGAAATTGCCCTCGCGCGCAGTCATGCAGTAGTTCGCGGGTGCTGTTGGCGCGGGGCTTCCAGAGGCCGCGGGTCTGGGCCTCGATCAGGCGTTCGCTGATCTCGCGCAGCGCGTTCGGGTTGGCGTCGGCCAGGAATGCGCGGACGTCGTCGTCGCGCAAGTATGCGTCGAACACCGCGTCGAAATGATGGTCGCGCACGGCGGCGGTCGTGGCCGCGAAGGCGAACAGGTAGTCGACCGTAGCCGCCATCTCGAACGCGCCCTTGTAGCCGTGGCGCCTGCAGCCGGCGATCCATTTCGGATTGACGACGCGCGCGCGGACGACGCGCGCCACTTCCTCCTGCAAGGTGCGTATCTTCGGCGTCTCCGGGCGGGAATGGTCGTTGTGGTAGACCGTCGGCGCTGTGCCCGACAGATGCGTCACAGCGGCGGCGAGCCCGCCTTCGAACTGGTAGTAGTCGCCGCTGTCGAGCAGGTCGTGCTCGCGGTTGTCCTGGTTCTGGACCACCGCGTCGACCTGGCGCAGCCGCGCTTCGAGCAGGTCGCGCGCCGCCGCACCCTCGCGGCCGGGCGCGTAGACGTAACCGCCCCATTCGAGATAGGCGCGCGCGAGGTCGCCCGCGTCCTCCCAGCCCTTCTCGTCGATCAGCGCCTGCAGCCCGGCGCCATAGGCGCCCGGCTTCGAGCCGAAGACGCGACTGGCGGCGCGGCGCGCGGCTTCATCCGACGCGACGCCGCGTGCCGCGAGGCCCGCCGCCTCGGCGCGCACGCGCGCGGCCAGCGGGTTCATGTCCGCCGGTTCGTCCAATGCGGCGACGGCGCGCACCGCCGAGTCGAACAGGTCGATGAGGTTGGGAAAGGCGTCGCGGAAGAAGCCGGAGATGCGGAGCGTGACGTCGACGCGCGGCCGGTCGAGCAGGGAGAGCGGCAGGATCTCGAAGCCCGTCACGCGGCGCGAGCCCTGGTCCCAGGTCGGGCGGGCGCCGATCAGCGCCAGCGCCTGTGCGATGTCGTCGCCGGCGGTGCGCATGTTGCTGGTTCCCCAGGCCGACAGCGCGATCGATGCGGGGTATTCGCCGTGCTCCTGCGCATGGCGTGTCAGCAGCAGGCTGGCGGACTTCCAGCCGAGCAGCCACGCCGCCGGCGTCGGCACCGCGCGGGTGTCGACCGAATAGAAATTCCGCCCGGTGGGCAACACGTCGGCGCGGCCGCGCGTCGGCGCGCCCGACGGCCCCGCCGGTACGCGTCGTCCGTCGAGGCCGGCGAGCAGCGCCGCCGTTTCGGCGCCGCCGCTTTGGGCGATGGCGGGCCGAAGGTCCGATTCGATCCACGCCAGCACGGCGGCGGTTTGCGTCCAGTCAGGCTCCGCGCGGCGCGTCCCGGCGACCAGCGCGGCAGACACGTCTTCCAGCCGCTCGACCGTGTCGCCGCGGCTGCGCCAGTTTTCCGAAGCACCCAGCGCGGCCGGTCGCGGCCCGGTCCAGGGCGCCGCCATGTCGGTGTCGAGCGGGTCGAAATCGAGCCCGAGGTCCGCCGCGAGGGCGCGGAGCAGCGAGGCGTTGCGGCCCTTGCCGTCGCCGCGCGGACAGCGCGCGATGGCGACGAGCAGGTCGACGAGGGCGGTGCCCTCGGGGCTGCGGCCGAACACGTGCAGCCCGTCGCGGATCTGCGCCTCCTTGAGCTCGCACAGGAATCCGTCGAGCTTGCCCAGCGCCGAGACATCGGCGTCGGCGCGCTCGATGCCGCAGTCGCGGTCGACGCCGCTCGCCGCCGCCACGTCGCGAATCTGGCCGGCGAGAATCTTCAGCCGCCGCGGGTCCTGGCTTGCGGCTTCGTAGTACTCGTCGATCAGCCGCTCGAGTGCCGCGATCGGCCCGTAGCTGCCGGCGCGGGTCAGCGGCGGCGTCAGATGGTCGATGATGACGGCGCTGGTGCGGCGCTTGGCCTGAGTGCCTTCGCCGGGGTCGTTGACGATGAAGGGGTAGAGATTGGGCAGCGGACCGAGCGCGGCTTCCGGCCAGCATTGCTCCGACAGCGCGATCGCCTTGCCCGGCAGCCATTCGAGATTGCCGTGCTTGCCGACATGGACCGCCGCGTGCGCGCGGAAGGAATCGCGCAGCCAGGCATAGAAGGCGAGATAGGAATGCGGCGGCACCAGATCGGGATCGTGATGGCTGGCCGCGACGTCGAGATTGTAGCCGCGCGTCGGCTGCAGGCCGACGACGACGTTGCCGAAGCGCAGCGCCGCGATCGGAAAGGTGCCGCAGTCGAGCGCGCCCGGGCGGAAGGCCGGGTCCTGTTCCGGGGCGCCCCAGCGCGCCAGCACCTGCTGTTGCATCGGCTGCGGCAGGCTGCCGAAGAAGGCCGAATAGTCGATCAGCTTGATCTCTTCCGAGACGACGCGCTCGTGGTGATGGCGCGCATCGTTGGTCGGGCCGGCGAGCAGGCGCGCCATCAGGGCGGCGTTGTCCGCCGGCATGTCCTCGACGCGGTAGCCGCTGGTACCGAGGGCGCGCAGGATCTCGACGATGGATTCAGGCGTATCGAGGCCGACGCCGTTGGCGACGCGCCCGTCGCGGTTCGGATAGTTGGCGAGGATGAGCGCGATGCGGCGCTCGGCCGGCGGCGCATGCCGAAGCCGCGTCCAGTTCGCCGCCAGCTCGGCGACGAACCGCGTGCGGTCGGCAACGGCACTCAGGCCGATGATCCCCGTCTCCGTATCCGCATCGTCGCGGATCATGCTCTTGAAGGCGACGGCGCGGGTCATGATCCGCCCGTCGATCTCGGTCAGCGCCACGTTCATGGCGATGTCCCGCGCCGACAGCCCGCGCATGCCGTCGCGCCATTGCGTCTCGCTGCCACCGGCGAGGACGATCTGCAGGACGGGGCAGCCGGATGCCGCGAGCGGGTCGTCGTCTGTTTGGGAACCCGGTCCCGCGATCGCGAAGCCGGTCGCATTGAGGACGATGTCGGGCGGCGCCTCGGCGAACAGCGCGCGGACGGTCGCGGCCGCGACGCTGTCCTTCAGGCTCGCGACATGGATGGCCAGCGGATTGAGCCCGGCCTTGCCGAGCGCATCGATCACCGCATCGATGGCGCTCGTGTCCGCGGCCTGGACAAGGGCACGGTAGAAGATCACGGCGGCAACAGGCGCCTCGGCGCGCCAGGTGCGGCGGAAATCGTCGAGCGATGGCTGCGCGGTTCCGGGAAGATAGAGCCCGCCGCGCAGGATCGGTGCCGGCTCCTGCCACGCGGCCGCGAAGCCGATTGATGAGGCCGCGAAGCGCAACAGCTCGAGCGCGTTGGCGCCGCCGCCATGCACGAGGTAGTGCCAGCAGCGGGTCACGTCCGCGGCCGGCAGGGTGGAGAGCTCGACGAGTTCCGGATCGGGGCGGTCGTCGCCCGGCACCAGCGCCAGGGCGATGCCGTTCTCGCGGCAGGTCGCGACGATCTGGTCGACACCGTGCGGCCAGTAGCCGCGCCCGCCGAGCAGCCGCACGATGACCAGGCGCGCATGCCGGATCACCCGGTCGACATAGAGGTCGACGGACAAGTGGTGCGACAGGCGCAGCAGGTTCGCGAGGCGCAAGCGCGGGAAATCAGGGCCATGCGCGGCGACGGCGCGGCCGCGCGCCGCGGCCAGCATGGCGATCTCGCTGTCGGCGGCGGTGAGGACGACGATGTCGGCAGGCGTCTGGCCGAGATCGACGGCCTCGTTGCCGTCGGCGATCTCTCCGCGCTGTGCCGCCAGCAGGTGCATGCGTCAGGTCACCAGCGACTTTTCGATTCCGGCGCGGTCGAGCCCCTTGCGGCCGATGACGACCAGCATCGACGCACGCGGTTCGCCTGAGCCCCATGCGCGATCGTAATAGTGCTCGATGCGCGGGCCGACGCCCTGCACCGCAAGGCGCATGGGCTTGCCTGGAACGTCGACAAAGCCCTTCACGCGCAGGATGTCGTGGCGGACGATCGTGTCGCGCAGCCGCGCGGCGAGCGCCTGCGGTTCCGTGATCGCGCCGAGTTTCACCACGAAGCTTTCGAAGTCGTCGTGGTCGTGCTCGCCGGCGGCATCGATGTGCGAAGGACGGCTGGTGAGGTCGTCTTCCGCGGCGGCCTGCAGGCCGAGGGCGACGCCGGGCTCCAGCGCGCCGAAACGTGTCTCGACCAGCTTCACGCCCGGCCGCGCGCGCTTGGCCAGATCATGCGACAGCGATTTCAGTGCGCCGGATTCGATCTGGTCGGTCTTGTTGACGACGATCAGGTCCGCGCATTGGAGCTGGTCCGTGAACACTTCCTCGAGCGGGTTCTCGTGCTCCGGCGTCCTCGCATCGGGCGTCGGCGGCTCGAAACTGCCGCTCGCCGCGGTCGCGGCATCGACGACGGCGATCACGCCGTCGACCGTCACGCGCGCGCGCACCTCCGGCCAGGCGAAGGCCTTGACCAGCGGCTTCGGCAGCGCGAGGCCGGAGGTCTCGATGACGATGTGCTCGGGCGGGTCCGGACGGTCGAGCAGCGCCTCGATCGTCGGCAGGAAATCGTCGGCGACGGTGCAGCAGATGCAGCCATTGGCCAGCTCCACCACGTCGCCCGGCGCGCACGCCTCGTCGCCACAGCCGAGCAGCAGCTCGCGGTCGATGCCCAGCTCGCCGAACTCGTTGATCACGAGCGCGATGCGGCGGCCGCGGGCATGGGTCACCAGATGGCGCAGCAGGCTGGTCTTGCCGGCGCCGAGGAAGCCGGTGATGACGGTCGCGGGGATGCGCGGGCGCAGGCTCATTTCTTCTCCTTGAGGGTCAGGGGCAATCCGGCCGCGACGAATACGACGCGGTCGGCGATTTCGGCGACGGCCTGGTGCAGCCGTCCGGCATGGTCGCGAAAGGCGCGGGCCAGCGCGTTGTCGGGCACGATGCCGAGCCCGACTTCGTTGGACACCAGCACGATCGGCCCCTTGGCGTCCTGCAACGCCGCGACCAGCGCCGCGGTTTCGCTGCCGATGTCGCGCGCGGCGCCAAGCAGGTTGGACAGCCACAGGGTCAGGCAGTCGATCAGGATCGGCCGGTCGGGCCGGGCGAGACGGCGGATCGCGCAGGAAAGGTCGAGCGGCGCCTCGCATGTCTCCCACGCCGCGCCACGCCGCGCGCGGTGGGCGGCGATGCGCTCCGCCATTTCCTGGTCATGCGCTTCGCCGGTGGCGATATAGGTTGCCGTCTGATCTGGTCCCAGAGAGTCCAGGACGAGTCGCTCGGCATAGGTGCTCTTCCCGGCGCGCGCGCCGCCGAGGACCAGAATAGTGCCGCGGAGAGCGGTGGAAGCGGCTGCAGGCGCTGACAAAGGACGATCCTCCCGCCGAGGAATCGAGTGATCCGCGGCCTTGCGGCCGGCGTCCGGGAGGTCTCCTGGCTCGGGGTCGTCGACCGCCGGTCCGCCTTCCCGATCCGCCCGCGGGCGCGATCAGTGGCGTGTGGACGGCAGTCTCGCCGCTTACAGTTGCGGGGGCAGCGCCGGCTTGGCGGCGGGCCGTGGCGGCGGCCCTGACCGCGTCACCGGACTTCCCTGTCCGGACGCGGGGCGGACCGTAGCATGCGGGCCAAGCGCGAGGGTAGGGCGGATTAGGCGACCGGGACGGGGGCCGCGCTCGTCAGGATCGGCGGCAGATTGATCGGCCCGATGCGCCACGGGTTGCCGGCGCCCGGCCCCTGGATGTGGTCGAGGCGGCTCAGCGACAGCGTGTCGATCGTGAAGGCGAGGGCCGTCTCCGGATTCAGCGACAGCGCGTACGCGAGGGCGGCGCGAATTGAGCCGCCATGCGCGACCACGACGATGTCGCGGCCGGGATTGGCCTTGGTCAGGCGCTTCACGCCCTCGGACACGCGCGCGACCACTTCGATGAAGCTCTCGCCGCCTGGCGGCTTCTGTTCGGCCGGCGCCAGCCAGAATTTGTGGCCTTCGACGCCGATGCCCTTGGTGCCCGGGCGCACCCGGCCATAGGCGCCGATGTCCTCGTAGGCCTGGCCCTGCCAGTCGCCGAAATTCTGCTCGATGAAGGCCGGCTCGATCTGCGGCGTCGGCGGCGTGCGGCCGTTCATCGCGGCGCGGATGGCGCCGGCCGTCGCCTGCGTGCGCGACAGCGGCGTGGCGAACCAGATCGCATCGTCGGGCATCTGCGCGGCGAGAGCGGCGAAGGCGGCGGCGTTGGAGGTGTCGGCCGCGATGTCGCGCTGGCCGTAGATGCGGCCGCTCGGGTTGATGACCGGCGCATGGCGGATCCACCACCAGCGCGTCGTGATTGTCATGTCGAAAAGGTCTCTAAAGCCAGGTGGGCGCGGCGATGTAGGACAGCAGGATCGCGGTTTCCGCGATCTGCTGGGCGGCGCCCAGCACGTCGCCAGTCTGCCCGCCGAGGCGGCGCCGCGCAAGCCAGCCGACAAGACACGCCGCCGCCGTGCCGGCGGCGATGGCGATCAGGCCCCAGATCGGCCACAGCGCCGCGGCGACGAACAGCGCGCCGAGGGCGCCGGCGTCCACCACGCGTCGGCGGTCAGGGTGGCCGGCGGCCCAGCCCAGCCCGTCGTTCCGCGCCGGCGGCAGTGCATACATCAGCGCGGGCAGCACGGCGCGGGATCCCGATGCGGCCGCGATCAGAAGCAGGACCGCCTCGACCGTGCTGCCGGCGTAGGACAGCGCCACCACGCGCAGCGACAGCACGAAGAAAAGAGCCAGGACGCCGAATGTCCCGATATGGCTGTCGCGCATGACCGCCAGCGCCTGCTCGCGCGTTCGCGCACCAAGCCCGTCGGCCGAATCGGCGAGGCCGTCCTCGTGCAGCGCTCCGGTCGCGATGGTCATGCTGCCGATGGCGAGAAGCGCGGCCACGGTCGGCGACATGCCGAGGAGGTCGACGGCGACGTAGACCGCGCCGCCGATGATCCCGATGGCCAGCCCGATCAGCGGGAAAGCGCGAACGGCCGCGCCGACCGGATGGTGGGCGATCTCGGGCCCGAGTGCGACGGGCAGGCGCGTCAGGAACGCGACCGCCAGCCGGATCTCCGCGAACCAGCCGAGCAGGGGGGCGGCCGGCGGCGTCGGAACCTGGGCGGAAATGTTGGAAGACGGCGACGTATCCGGCATCGACGCGAATCGGAGGCGCGGTAATTTCATTGGCAAATATAGGCGTCTTGCCGGAAAAACACCCGTTCCCCGTGGCTCCGGCGCGGCCAAGGTTTCGGGCAGTCTTGCGCCAAAACCCTTCGTAAAGGTGAATTCGTCGATGTCTCGCTCGCCTGCCGCCTCGCTTGCGGAAATCCGCGCTTTGTTGCCGCACCTGCCGGGACCGGACCTCGAGGCCGGCACGCAGGCGCGGATGCGCGAGCGCGAGCTGACCAAGCCAGGCGGCGCGCTGGGCCGGCTCGAGGAACTGGCGCATTGGTGCGCGACGTGGCAGGGCCGGACGCCACCGAAGGTCGACCGGCCGCGTACCTGCGTCTTCGCCGGCAATCACGGCGTGGCGGCGCTTGGCGTCTCGGCCTATCCCGCGGACGTGACCGCGCAGATGGTCAAGAACTTCACCGACGGCGGCGCCGCGGTGAACCAGCTTTGCAAGACCGTCGACGCGGATCTGCGCGTCTATGAGATGGCCCTCGCCAGCCCGACCAAGGACTTCACCAAGGACGCGGCCATGACCGAGGAGGAGTGCGCGCGCGCCATGGCGTACGGAATGATGGCGGTGGAACCGATGATCGACGTGCTGGCGCTCGGCGAGATGGGCATCGCCAACACGACCTCCGCGGCCGCGCTGTGCCATGCGCTGTTCGGCGGCACCGCAGCGGAGTGGACGGGTCCCGGCACCGGCGTGAGCGGCGCCACGCTGGAGCGCAAGACGGCCGTCGTGGCCGCCGGCGTGGCGCTCCACCGCCAGAGCCTGTCCGATCCGCTCGAGGCGCTACGCCGGCTGGGCGGCCAGGAGATCGCCGCCATTGCCGGCGCCATCCTGGCGGCGCGGCTGGCGCGCATCCCGGTGATCCTCGACGGCTACGCGTGCACGGCGGCGGCGGCGGTGCTGCACGCGCTCGACCACCACGCGCTGGATCATTGCGTCGTCGCGCATGTCTCCGCCGAGCCGGGGCACCGTCGCCTGCTGCAGCAGATCGGCAAGGCGCCGCTGCTCGACCTCGGCATGCGTTTGGGCGAGGCGTCCGGTGCCACCCTGGCGATCGGCATCCTGAAGGCGGCGGTCGCCTGCCATGCCGGAATGGCGACCTTCTCCGAAGCCGGCGTCAGCAACAGGTCGGTCTAGATCTATTCTCCGGGGTGCAGGAACTGCCCGCGCTGGCGGGCGCGCTCGAAGGCGAGCAGGAACAGGCCGAGGCCGACGAGCAGGTAGACGGCGTTGAGGCCCATGGCCGAGGCCATCAGATCCCACCGGAAGATCTTGTCGATCATTACGGCGCGCATGCCTTCGAAGACATGCGTCGACGGCAGTGACCACGCAATCGGGCGCAGCCAGCCCGGCAGCGTGTCGATGGGGTAATAGACGCCACTGACGGGAGCGAGCACGAAAATCGATGCCCAGGCATAGCTTTCCGCCGCGAGGCCGAAGCGGATCAGCGCCGCGGAGATCATCAGCCCCACGCTCCAGCCGAACACGGTCAGCACCGCCCAGAAGGCGACGAGCGGCAGGCCCAGGTCGAAGATCGAGTAGGCGAAGAGCGGGATCGCGAGCAGGGCCGCGGGAATGACACCGATCAGCGAGCGCAGCATCGACAGCACCATCAGCGCCACGGCGAACTCGACCGGCCGCAGCGGGCTGACGAACAAATTGGCGAGGTTGCGCGACCACATCTCCTCGAGCAGCGACAGCGTCATACCGAACTGCCCGCGCACCAGCACGTCCCACAGCAGGACGGCCCCGATCAGGACGCCGCCGGCCTGCGCCATCCATGACGAATGCCGCGCGAGGAAGACGGTGATGAATCCCCATACGACCATCTGCAGCAGCGGCCAGTACATCAGGTCGAACAGCCGCGTCGGCGAGCTGCGCGCGAGATAGAAGTGGCGCAGCAGGATCGCGCCGATGCGGCGGGCCGGCCCCGGATTGCGCGCAAGGGGCTTCGCGGTCATTGCGCGGCCGCCGGCTGGCCGGCGCGGTTGCGGGCGATGTCCAGGAAGACCTCTTCGAGATTGGCGCGCCCGTAGCGCGCGACGAGCTCGGACGGCGCGCCGCGGTCGACGATCCGGCCCGTCTTCATCATCAGCACGTCACGGCACAGCCGCTCGACCTCGGCCATGTTGTGCGACGCGAGCAGGATCGATGCACCCGTCGCGTGCTGATAGCGCTCGAGATAGCTGCGCACCCAATCCGCCGTATCGGGATCGAGGCTCGCGGTCGGCTCGTCGAGCAGCAGGATCTCCGGCTGGTTGAGCAGCGCCTTGGCGACGCCGACGCGGGTCTTCTGGCCCGAAGACAGGCTGCCGGTCTTCTGGTCGAGCAGCGCCGAAAGGTCGAGATCCGAGGCGAGCGCGTGGATGCGCGAGCGCGCATCGCGGATGCCGTAGAGCTGCGCGAACACCATGAGATTCTCGCCGACCTTCAGCCGGTTGGGAAAATCGACATAGGGCGAGGAGAAGTTCAGCCGCGGCAGCACGCGATGGCGGTGGCGCAGCATGTCCTCGCCCAGGATCTCGATCGATCCGGCGCTCGGCACGATCAGCCCCAGCAGCATGCCGATCGTCGTGGTCTTGCCGGCGCCGTTGCCGCCGAGCAGGCCGGTCGTGACGCCGCGCGCGAGCTCGAAGCTGATCCCGTCGACCGCGGTCACGCCGCCGAACCGCTTCGTCAGACCGTTGATCTTTATGACCGTATCAGGCATGAGCGTACGCTTATATGACGTCAAACGCCGCATCCTGCCAGTGTGTTCGGGATCGATTCCGCGTGCCGGCTCATGAACGCTGACCTGTTCGGCGACCGCAGCGAGGGATGGAGCGGCAGCCTCGGCAGCCCGCTGCGGCTGCGCACGCTCGTCATCATCCGCTGGATCGCCATCGCCGGGCAGGCGGTCACGCTGTTGGTCGTCAACTTCGCCTTCGGGTTCGATCTGCCGCTGAATCCGACGCTGGCCGCGATCGGCGCGTCCGCGGTGCTCAACCTCGTTCTCACGCTCTATCGCCCGGCCGCGCGGCTCGGCGATCGCGGTGCCGCGGTGCTGCTCGGCTGGGACATGATCCAGCTCGGCGCGCTGCTCTACTTCACGGGCGGCCTCACCAATCCCTTCGCGCTGCTCATGCTCGCGCCGATCGCCATCTCCGCGACGGTGCTGTCGCGCGCGAGCACCATCGCCCTGCTCGTCCTCGGGATCGGCTGCGTCAGCGCGCTGGCCCTCTGGTACCAGCCGCTGCCGGGGCCCGATGGCGGCCTCCAGTTTCCGTGGGTGTACATCGCCGGGCTGTGGATCGCGCTTGGCATCGGGATGCTCTTCATCGCCATCTATCTCGGTCGTGTGACCAGCGAATCGCGCCGCATGTCGGATGCGCTCGCCGCCTCGCAGGCGGCGCTGGCGCGCGAGCAGCGCCTCTCCGCGGTCGGCGGACTGGCAGCCGCGGCGGCGCATGAGCTCGGCACGCCGCTGGGCACGATCGCCGTCATCGCGAAAGAGATTGCCCGCGACCTGCCGAAGGACAGCCCGCTTGCCGAGGATGCGACGATCCTGCTGGCGGAGACCGGCCGCTGCCGCGACATCCTGGCGCGGCTTGCCGCGCGGCCGGAGGCCGACGATGGTGCGCCGTTCTCGCGGCTGCCGGTGTCGGCGCTGCTCGATGCGACGGCGGCGCCGCATCGCCGCGAGCCGGTGCAGGTCGTCATATCGGCGAATGCGACGGATGGCAGCGAGGAGCCGCAGGTCAACCGCCAGCCCGAGATCGTGCACGGGCTCGGTGCCTTCATCGAGAATGCGACGCAGTTCGCGACGAACCGCGTCGACATCCGCGCAAGCTGGGATGCGGAGACGCTGGAGGTGTCGGTCGTCGACGACGGACCCGGGTTCTCGATCACGGTTCTCGATCGGCTCGGAGAACCTTATATTTCGACGCGCAGCGCCGAGGGCGACCATATGGGACTGGGCGTGTTCATCGCCGCGACGCTGCTCGAGCGGACGGGCGCTCGGCTCGAATTCAGCAACCGGCCCGGAGGCGGAGCATCGGTCCGCGTGCGCTGGCCGCGCGCGCGCATCGCAAGCCCGCCGCACAAGACTTTGCCGCAGGAGGCGGCGCAATGAACCAGGAAACAGACGACCTCGCCGGCAAACGACTGCTGATCGTCGACGACGACGAAGTGTTCCGCCAGCGCCTTGCGCGTGCGATGGAGCGCCGCGGCTTCACGGTGACGATTGCCGACGGCGTCGAATCAGGCTCCGACGCCGCGCGCGCGGCGCCGCCTGACTATGCCGTGGTCGATCTGCGCCTCGGCGACGGCAGCGGTCTGGCGATCGTGCAGGTGATCCGCGAAGTCTCACCCGATGCGCGCGTCATCGTCCTGACCGGTTATGGCAACATCGCCACGGCGGTCGCGGCGATGAAGGCCGGCGCTGTCGACTACATCCCCAAGCCCGCGGACGCGGATGTGATCGAAGCAGCCCTGCTGGCGCAGGGGCGCCCCCTGCCGCCGCCGCCAGAGCATCCCATGTCCGCCGACCGCGTGCGGTGGGAGCACATCCAGCGCGTCTTCGAGCAGTGCGACCGCAACGTCTCCGAGACGGCGCGCCGCCTGAACATGCACCGGCGCACGCTGCAGCGCATCCTCGCCAAGCACGCGCCGCGCGAATAGTCGCGCGTACCGGGGCCGATCTCAGATCGGCCCCGGTACGATCAATCCGGATCAGTAGGCGTTCTTGTTGACGAAGCCGAGGAACGGCGTCAGCAGCAGGATCTTGATGTCGAACAGCAGCGACCAGTTGTCGATGTAGTAGAGGTCGAATTGCACGCGGCGCGCCATCTTCTCGGGCGTGTCCGTTTCGCCGCGCAGGCCGTTGACCTGCGCCCATCCGGTGATGCCGGGTTTGACGCGGTGCCGGCTCAGATAGTCGTCGATGATCTTGGCGTACTGCTCGTTGTGCACGACCGCGTGCGGACGCGGGCCGACCAGCGACATTTCTCCTTTCATCACGTTCAGGAGCTGCGGCAGCTCGTCCAGGCTCGTGCGCCGCAGGATCGCGCCGACGCGGGTCACGCGCGGGTCGTTGCGCTTTGCCTGCGGCACGGCCTCGTTGTTGGACGCGCCGACATGCATGGTGCGGAACTTGTAGACCGTGATCGGATTGTTGTTGAAGCCGTAGCGCTTTTGGCGGAACAGGGCCGGTCCGCTGCTGTCGAGCTTGATCGCCGCCGCGATCAGCAGCAGCAGCGGCCCGAACAGGAGCACCAGACCGGCCGCAAGGACGCGGTCCTCCAGCGCCTTGAGGACGAAGTTCCAGCCCGAAAGCGGCCGCTCCAGGACGGCGAGCATGGGCACGCCGGCCAGCGGCAGGAAGCGCCGGACCGGCAATGTCCAGCCGACATAGTCGGGGCAAAGCTTGACATTGATGGGCAGGACCTTGAGCCGCTTCACCACGCTCTGGATGTCTGCCGTGTCCTGCCACGGGATGGCGACGATCACCTCGTCGACCGGATGGGTACGAACGTAGTGCACGAGGTCGTCGATCGTGCCGAGATGGTGGTAGCCCTCGACGAGGCTGACCTTCACCTGGTCGTCGAACACGCCGACGATGCGGTACTGCTCCTCGCCGAGGCTGGCGAGATGTCGCAGGAGCTGGCGGCCGAGCGGACCGGCGCCGATCACGGCGACGTTCTGGCTCAGGCGCCCGGCGCGGCGCCAGCGGTCGATCTGCATCAGCAGCAGCACGCGCGCGAGGACGAAGCCGCCGAAACTGATCAGGAACCAGCCGAGCACGAAGGCGCGCGAGAAGGCGATCGAGGTCTGCGTGAAATAGGCTAGCGCGATCAGGCTGAGCATCACGGCCGTCCAGCTCATGGACAGCAGGCCGAACTGCGTGGTCAGCCGCGTCAGGTTCGTGAACTGGTAGACCCGCGCGATGTGCATGTAGTTGACGGTCAGCGCCACCGCCGCCATCACCGCCATCAGGTACAGATTCGGCAGGACGTAGGTGCCGTGGCGGAAGCCGTAGGACAGGATGGCGGCCGCGATCACGATCGCCGCGTCGGCGACGCGCAACGCACCGGAGACCAATGCCTCCAAATCGGCAGCGACGACGCGACTCCGGGCCATCAGTTCAATACAAGCGATCCAGCAGGATGGATTATTCCCGCGCCGGACACGGTCTTCCGGGCGCGGAACGGGTGCAGACCATATCGGATTTGCCGCGCGCGCGCCAATGGATCGCCCTGCGGCACAATTGCCTCAGCGCCGCGCTACCTGCGATGGAGCCACCAGGCATCCTCGTTGATCGAATACACGGGCCGGTAGTGCCTGATGATCTCCGCCGGGACGACCTGCGCGATCTGGTTGTCGAGCACGAAAGCGCGGCCGTCGAGATAGACGACGAGGATCGCGTGGGCGACACCCAGATTGAGGTCGTCGAGCACCACCACGCGCATCTGGCCGTTGCGGAAGCCAAGCTGGCGCAGCGACACGAATTTGGCGATCGCATAATCCTCGCAGTCGCCGTCCTTGTTCATGAACTGCAGCGGCGTCGCCCAGTAGTCAGGCACCCCGTAATTGACCGGGTCGGTCACGTAGGGCGCGCGGTTCATGAAGGTGTTCACGGCTTCGAGCTGGGCGATCGGGTCCTTGGCGGCAATGTCGAGCAGGAGCTGGCGCCATTCCTGGAGATGGCAGCGGTTGAAGCGGCGGGACGTGCAGGGCCCGTCATAGAGGGGACGCTCCTCCATCTGTCGGGCGAGGACCCCGGTCCATTTCTGGAACGGGCCGAGGCTGGCGCTGCGGACCTCGCGGGTTCCGAACAGCGGCGGGTAGGCAGGGTCATCCACCGCTGCGGCGGGAAACGCCGCGACCACTCCAGCGAGTAGGCCGGCAAACCCGATGCCGCGAAGCCAGCGCCGCGAAGACATGACGATCCCGCCTGCAGGAAGTTGGGCGCAAATCCTTATTCAGGCTTGGTTAACAAAGCGCTACGTATAACCCTTGGACTGGGTCGGCGCGGCTGCCATGCGCCGGCCGGAATGCCGGGGGAACCGGGCCTTGACCGACGGCCTCAATGAATCGCCGATGCCGCGCCGACAGCCCAGGCTTGTGCTGCTGGTGGCGGCGCTTGGCCTGCTGCTGGCTGCGGCGGCGGTCGTCGCCCTCGCGCTGCGCTTCGTGGAAGCCGAGCGCGAGCGCGACCTGCGGACCTGGCAAAGCCGGCTCGGCATCATCGCGGACACGCGCGCCGCCGCCGTGAACGACTGGCTGGAGCGCCAGCTCGAGGCGGTCGGCGGACTGTCCCAGAACCCCTCTTTGCAGCTTTATGCGACCGAACTGGCGCTGGCCGACGGCAATCGCGCCGGCGTGACCGACGAGGCGGCGCAGGCCGGCTATCTGCGCAACCTTCTGGTGGTGACGGCCGAGCGCACGGGCTTCGCCGCGGCGCCGCTGGGGCCGCGCGTCGGCGCGAACGTGCCACGCGTGGGTGTCGCGGGGCTCGCGGTCGTCGATGCGCAGGCGCGCGTCGTCGTGGCGACGCCGGACATGCCGCAGCTCGATGCGCGGCTGCGCGACTTCGTGATGGCGGCGAAACCGGATGGCCGCTCGATCCTCGACATCCATGCCGGGCCCGGCGGGCAGCCGACCATGGCCTTCTACACGCCGATCGTGGGCCTGCAGGCCGACCCCGGCAGCCTGCCGATCGGCGGCATCCTGGGCATCAAGCCGGTCAGCGGGGAGCTGTTCCCGCTGCTGCGCCGGCCGCCGACGACCGAGCAGAGCGCGGAATCGCTGCTGATCCGCCGTGCCGGTGCCGCCATAGAGTTCCTCTCGCCCACCGCCGAGACGGTCACGCCGGAACGGCGGATTGCCGCCGACACGCCGCGGCTGGCCGAAGCCTTCGCCGCCGCAAATCCCGGCGGCTTCGCCCTGCAGCGCGACTACCGCGACCGCGAGGTGCTGGTGACGGGTCGCCAGATCGCCCATGTGCCCTGGACGCTGGTCCACAAGGTCGACCGCGCTGAGGCGCTGTCCGAAAGCGATGCCCGCCTCAACCGCCTGATCGTGCTGCTGCTGCTCGGTGCGGCGCTGATCGCGATCGGATTGATCGCGGCGTGGCGACACGGCGCCTCGCGGCGCGCGACGGCGACCGCGGACCGCCTCAAGACCCTGTCGGAGAAGCTCGAGGCCCAGGCCAATCTGCTGAAGGTCGTCACCGACAGCCAGCCGGCCGCCATCTTCATCGTCGACCACAACGAGCAGGTCCGCTTCGCCAACCGCATCGTCGCCGAGCGCGTCGGCGTCAAATCGGAAGACCTTGTCGGCAAGTCGCTCGCCAGCGCCGTGGGCCCGGCCGAGGCCGCGCGCCATCGCAAGCTCCTGCGCGAAGTGGCCGAGCGGCGCGCGCCGGTGCCGGCCGTGCAGCGGCTGGAGCGCGGCCGGGGCCTGGAGATTCTCCACATCGAATACGTGCCCCTCGCATCGGTGCCGGGAGAGCCCGCCGGCGTCCTGGTCGTCGAGGAGGACATCACCGCGCCGATCACGGAGCGCGAGCGACGCGAGCGCACGCAGCGCCATCTCGTCCGGACATTGGTGGCGCTGCTCGACCGGCGCGACCCATTCGCGGCGGACCATTCGCAGCGTGTCGCGGCGGTGGCCAAATCCGTCGCGGAGGAAATGGGGCTGAGCACGGTCGAGGTCGAGACGGCGGAGATCGCCGGCAGCTTGATGAACATCGGCAAGATCATGGTGCCGCAGCAGGTCCTGACGAGCACGAGCGAGCTTTCGGCGGACGAGCGCCGGCAGATCCGCCAGAGCCTGCAGGCCGGGGCCGAACTGCTCGACGGGATCGAATTCGACGGGCCGGTGGTCGAGACGCTGCGCTATGCGCAGGAACGCTGGGCCGGCGGCGGGCCGGAAGGTGCCGTCGGCGACGCGATCCCGGTGACCGCGCGCGTGATCGCCGTCGCCAACGCCTTCGTGGCGCTGGTCAGCCCGCGTGCGCATCGTCCCGGAATGAGCATCGATGATGCCGTCCGCGATCTGCTGGCGCAGAGCGGCGACGCCTTCGACCGCCGCGTCGTCGCGGCCCTGATCAACGGACTCGAGAACCGCGGCGGGCGCGAGCGCTGGGCGGAATTCGGGCGGCCGCCTGCTTGAGCGGTGCCGTGCTACTTGGTGGCGACGAAGGCCGGACGGAAATGGCTGCCCGCAAGGCGCCGCAGCGTCCCCGGTACGCCGTGGATGCCAACGAGGCGCAGCCCCGCGCGTTGGATCATCGCCGAGACGTGATGCGGCAGGAATGTATGCGGATGCGCGTTGACGAGGATGGTGCCGCGTTCGGTTCGCCGGGTGATCAGCTCGAAACGGGCGCGGCCGAGCCAGGACAGGCAGTCGACGCCGACGACGAGCGAGCCGCCGGGGCGCAGCGCACGTCGCGCATTCTCGATGATCGTTTCCGGCGCACGGACGTGATCGAGGACGTTGTAGGTGATCACCGTGTCAAAGGCCGCGTCGAAGGGCAGGTCCTCCCCGGCGACCTGCATATATTCGCCCTCGCCGGCCAACTCCTCCGTCCAGCCGAGGAACCGCTCGGCCCATTGTGCGTTGCCCGGTCGCGTCGTGCGGACGTCCAGATGCGGCAGCGGATCGGTCTTGACCAGGCGCCTGATCGTGCGGCTCAGGCCGGAGAACGAGGCGACGCTGAGGCCCAGCGGACCGCAGCCGATTTCGAGGACGTCCTTGCCCTCAAGCAGCGCCGCGAGCTGCGCGGGTTCGAACAGGCTCCAGAACTCGGCCTTCTCGGCAGATGCCTTGAGCAGCTCGTAGAACTCCATCTCTTTCCAGAAGCTCAGCTCCGCGCCCTGCGCCTCCTGCCATCGCTCCCGAGTAACAGCCGCAGCCATCGTCACCGTCCGTCCGCCGCAAAATTCCAGCCTATCCGATGCTCTCCGGATGACCAACGTCGGCGTCCATCCGTGCGGGGCGAGCGTCTAGGTTCTGCCACGTTGTGCGTGTTAGGTTGCTGACGCCCATGCTCGCGAAGCTCTTTCGTCCCGCTCCTGCCAAGGCGCCGGTCGCCTCGGTTCCATCCGGTACCCGCGTCTACGCAATCGGCGATATCCATGGCCGGCTCGACCTGCTGGAGGACATCGAGGACCAGGTCCGCAGCCACGCCAGGGAATACCCGGTTGAGCGGCGCGTTGTCGTCTACATCGGGGATTACATCGACCGCGGCTATCAGTCGCGGGAGACTCTCGACCATCTCCTCCACGCGCCCCTGCCGGGCTTCACGTCGGTCCACCTTGCCGGTAACCACGAGCGTACGCTGCTCCAGTTCCTGGACGATATCTCGGTCGGGCCCGGCTGGCTGCGCTATGGCGGCCGCGAGACGCTTTTCAGCTACGGGATCGAGTGGGACCGCGAATTCGCCGGCGCCGACGAGTGCCTGGAGCGGATCCAGACGGAGCTGCGGCAGAAGCTGCCGGAGCGGCACCGCCGGTTTCTTTCCGATCTGCCCCTGACCCACATGGAAGGCGACTACCTGTTCGTCCACGCCGGCATCCGCCCGGGCGTGCCGCTGGAGCGCCAGGACGAGGAAGACCTGGTGTGGATTCGCGACGAGTTTCTGGCCTCGGCGGTCGATCACGGCAAGGTCGTGGTCCATGGCCACAGCATCACCGAGCGACCGGAGCTTCGCCCCAACCGGATCGGCATCGATACCGGCGCGTTCGCGACCGGACGGTTGACATGCCTCGTCCTTGAAGGCAACCAGCAGTCTTTCCTGGCCACACAATCCTGACAGGCCCGAATCCAGGCGCGCCCCCCACATCTGAATCACAACGGAAATATCAAATGGGACCCCGCAAGCGCATTCTGATCACCGGCGGCGCCGGCTTCCTCGGCTCGCATCTCTGCGAACGGCTGCTGCAGGACAAGCACGACGTCCTGTGCGTCGACAACTACTTCACCGGCACCAAGGCGAACATCGCTCATCTGCTGGGCGATCCGCATTTCGAGGTGCTGCGCCACGACGTGACGTTCCCGCTCTATGTCGAGGTCGACGAGATCTACAATCTCGCCTGCCCCGCCTCGCCGATCCACTACCAGTTCGATCCGGTGCAGACGACCAAGACCTCGGTGCATGGCGCCATCAACATGCTGGGGCTGGCCAAGCGGGTGAAGGCCAAGATCTTCCAGGCCTCCACGTCGGAGGTCTATGGCGATCCGACGGTGCATCCGCAGACCGAGGACTACCGTGGCAACGTCAACCCGATCGGTCCGCGCGCCTGCTACGACGAGGGCAAGCGCTGCGCCGAGACGCTGTTCTTCGACTATCACCGCCAGCACAAGCTGCGCATCCGTGTGGCGCGCATCTTCAACACCTACGGCCCACGCATGCATCCCAATGACGGGCGCGTGGTGTCGAATTTCATCGTCCAGGCGCTGAAGGGCGAGCCGATCACCGTCTATGGCGAGGGCACGCAGACCCGCGCGTTCTGCTATGTCGACGATCTGATCGACGGCTTCGTGCGGCTGATGGATGCGCCGGATACGGTCACCGGGCCGGTCAATCTCGGCAACCCGGTCGAATTCACCATCCGTCAGCTCGCCGAGAAGGTGATCGAGATGATCGGCTCGCGCTCCAAGCTCATCCGCAAGCCGTTGCCGGCGGACGATCCGACGCAGCGCTGCCCGAACATCACGCAGGCCAAGAAGGTGCTCGGTTGGGAGCCGAAGGTTCCGCTCGAAGCCGGGCTACGCAAGACCATCGATTATTTCGAGAAGCTCCTGAGCGAGGGGCGCACGCCGACCGGACGCCGGCTCGAAGCCTGAGTCACGTCGCGAAGGCGAAGCCGTCGACATAGCGGTTGAGCCGGGCGCGGTAGTGCGCCCAGGTGAACTCCGCGGCGCGCTGGCGTGCAGCTTGTCCCATCGCGGCGCGCAGGTCTGCGTCGCGATAGAGGCGCTCGATCCGCTCCATCAGCGCCTCGACGTCGCGGATCGGCACGATGAAGCCTTCCTGCCCGTCGCGTGCGACCGAGCCGGCGTTCTTCGTCGTGACGATCGGCAGGCCGCTGGCCAGCGCCTCGTAGGTCGCGAAGGCCGAGCCCTCGTGCAGCGAGGGATAGACGAAGATGTCCGCCTCCTGAAACAGGCGGTGCACCTCGTGATAGGGCACGTGCGTGACGTGCCGGAAGACGCCGCGATAGGGCGCGAATGCTGTTTCCGGGCCGACCATCTTGCCGACGAGCACAAGCTCGGCATCCGGCAGGTTCAGGCGCTTGACGGCCTCGAGCAGGTAGAGAATGCCCTTGCGCTGGCTCAGATGCCCGACGAAGAGGATGCGGAACCCCTCGCGGCGCGGCGCGTCCGGCGGCCGGAAGCGCTCGATGTCGACGCCGTAGGGCAGCACGTGGATTTTGTCCGGGGCCGCGCCGCGCGCGGTCAGCGTGTCGCGCACATAGTCCGAGGGCACCAGGATCCCGTCCGCCTCGCGGATCTCGGCTTCATGCCGTTCCACGATCCAGTCGGGCGTGGTGACCATGGTTTCCGCGAAGGCGGGCGCCAGCACGGCCTCTTCGCGGAAGATGTCGTGCGCGGCCGCGACATGGCCGACGACCTGGTTGAGCAGGCCGACGCCGCCGGTCTCGTGTACCGCGCGTCCCGAATGCAGCGCGGATCCGTCATGGCCGATGACGATGCGGGGCTTCTCGCGGCGGACGACGCGCGCGACGGCCTTGTCGAGCAGGTCGTTGCGCCAGCCGATGATGCGGGCGAGGCGGTCCTGGCTCGCCCCCATGCGGCCGAGGGCGACGTGCGCGAATTCAGGCCACGGCCGCAGGGCGACACGATCGGGATCGACGCCGCGATGGGCGCGGCGCCGCAGCTCGCGCTCGACGCGGCCCCGCGCCGTCTCCGGCAGCCGTGCCGCGAGACGCGCGGCCAGCCCCGTCGGCGCATAGAAGAAGCCGGTGTGGAAGTCGCACGCATAGCCGCCTTCCTGCAGGCCGGCGACGAGTTCGTAGGCGAGGTGATTGGTGCCGGGATGGTGGACCAGCACATTGGTGCCCGCGCGGCGGCGCGTCAGCGCGTGGTCCGGAAGGTCAGCCATTGCGGAGCTTCAGGCGCAGCGCGACTTTGGCAAACCACTCGCGCGAGAGCAGCCAGTCGTCCATGGTCGGCACGAACAGTTTGAGGACCGGAAGCCGGAGCTCGCGGTAGAGGGAAAAGCCCATCATCGATGCGGTGGCAAGCTGCGACAGGACCAGGCTCCACGCCGCGCCGACCAGACCGAAGGCAGGGAGCAAGATGAAGATGGCGATGACCGCCACGGCGAGGCCGAACAGCTCCGCGCGGCTGATGACCAGCGACCGGTCCCATGCCTTGAGCGCCTGCTGAAACATCAGCTTGATCGCCAGCGGCAGCGTGCCCAGCAGCAGGATGTTCGTGATCGCCACGGCGGGCGCGAACGCCCGGCCGAACACGAGCGGCAGCAGCCAGGGCACGACGGCCAACAGCATGAGGATCAGGGACAGCGCCACCCCGACGCTGAAGCGCAGATAGCGTCCGAAGACCGTCACTTTGCCGCCGTCGGTCTGCTGCTGACTGATCTTGGGAAAGGCGACGTTGGCGAGCGTGTACACCATGATCAGCGGCCCGTTGGCCACGGTCAGTGCGACCGCATAGATGCCGAGATCGGCGGCCGGCAGCCACAGCGAGATCAGCGCCTGGTCGATGCGCTGGCGCAGCGAATAGAAGACCTCGCCGACATGCACCTTGACGCCATAGACGACGAGGCTGCGCATCACGGCGAGCTCCGGCTTGAGCCACAGCCAGCCCCGCCGTGCGACGAGATACAGACCGACCGCGCCGGCGACAGCCTGCGATGTGATATACGCCGCCGCGAACTCGGCGACGCCGGCCTCCCAGATCGCCCACAGGACGAGAATGGCGACGAGATAGGTCGTCGGAACGAGTGCGCGGAGCACGTTCCAGGTCGTCATTTGCAGGTTGCCCTGGAACATCCCGCTCGTGAACAGCGACGTGAAATAGGTCGGCAGATAGCCGCACAGGAAGATGACGGCGATGATGCGCGCCTCGGCGCTGTGGTTCTCGAAGATCATCGGCACGACCACGAGGCCGATGCCGATCAGGACGACGGACAGGATCGTGATCAGCGCCGTCGCCGCCGCAAAAAGCTGGCGCGGACTCGCGCTGCGCGTCGCGGACCGGTACAGGAGAGCGTCGTGAAGGCCGAGATTGCCGAGCTCGGCGATGATTCCCGCCCACAGGATGATGGCGGCCAGCTCGCCGCGGCCCTCCGGCAGCAGGAGCCGCGCCGCCAGCACGCCCGTGACGATGTTGACCGCCTGGATGAAGCCGGTCGTGACGAAGGCGACGGAGACGTCCTTCATGGGGCCGCGAGCAGTCCGGGGCAGGTCGCGTTCAGCGCCTGGCGCAGGCCGGCGACGTCCTCCTCGAAGCTCCAGCGCTCGATGATCGCGCGACTGCTGCGCCCCATCGCCGCGAGCTTCCCCTCGTCGCTCAGCACGTCGCGCATGGCGCGCGCGAGGTCGTCCACGTCGTCGGTGCGGAAGACCGCGCCATTCTCGGGCCGGACGAGGTCCGGCGCGGATCCGACCATGTCGCTGGCGATGACGGCGCGGCCCGCGCACATGACTTCGTTGATGACCAGGCCCCAGGCCTCCTGGCCCGACGGCAGGACGAAGGCGTCGCACAGGTCGTAGCAGCGCGGCAGCTCGCTCTGGCGCTGGAAGCCGAGGAACTTGACCGCGCCGGGCGCAAGCCGTGCAGCATCCTGCTCCAGCCGTGCGCGCAGCGGTCCGTCGCCGGCGAAGACGAGATACGGCCGGCGGAGCGCGGGATCGGCATGGATCCTGGCGAAGGCTTCGACCAGCTCGACCGGGCGCTTGCGTTCGATCAGCTTCGCCGCGAACAGCAGGGCCGGCCGTCCCGGCTCGAGCCCGAGCTGCGCGCGGAACGCTTCACGCGTCGCGTTCGCCGTCGCCGCGTCCGCCATGAAGCGTGCATTGTCGACCGCGTAGGGGACCATGAAGATGCGGTCCTTCGCGACGCCGTGCTCGATGTAGTAGCGACGGTTGAGGCTGCCGATCGCCAGATACGCGTCCACAACCCTGTCGAGGCCAGCGAAGAAGACGCGCTTCGCCATCTGCTTCGCCGGGCCGCGTGCCGCGGAGATCGGCGTCGCCTCGTCGCGCAGCAGGACTTTGATGCCGCGCCGCCGCGCCGAGGCCATCGCGGTCCAGTGCAGCCAGTGCGCATAGCCGTGCACCCACAGCGCGTCGAACCGGCCGGCGGCGAGGCGGCTGGCGAGGCCGTGGTTCAGCGGCTTCCAGAACCCCAGGTCCTTTTCCTCGCGCGGCCCGATCGCCGGCAGCACCTCGTGGCGGTAGCCCTCGAGCAGCGGCACGTCCCACTCGATCGTCTGGCCGAAATCGGCGGCGACGAAGGGCCGGGCCGAGAAATCGGTGCCGAAGAACACCGTCAGGTCGATGTCCGGTTCCGCATTGACCCGGCGCAGCAGCGGCGCCTGGTACTGGATCGGATGCGTCACCAGATAGGCGAGCCGCAATTTTCGCGAGACGGACATCGGCGGTTCAGCGGTTCGGGGGCAGAACGAAGGCCCGGGCGTCCGCGCCTCTGACCTGGTCGAGGATGGCGTGGACGCGCTGTTCGTAGTGGCGCATGTCGAAATAGTCGAGTCCGTCCGGCACGATGCCGCGCGGGCGGGTCAGCGCGGCGCGGATGGCGGACCGCAGTGCGACCGGATCGGTCGGGTTGATCGCGAGGCCGAGGGTGCCGTCGCGCACCGCCTCGCGGCTGCCGTCCATCGTGCTGGCGACGACGGGGATGCCGCAGGCCATGGCCTCGAGGAAGACGATGCCGAAACCCTCGCCGTGGCCCGGCATCGCGAAGGCATGGGCGGCGCGATAGAGGTCGAGCTTGTCCGTCTCCGGCACGTAGCCGGTGAAGACGGTGCGATCGGCGATGCCGAGTGCGGCGGCCTTCGCCTCAAGCCGCTTGCGGTCCGTGCCGTCGCCGGCGATCACGTAGACGAGGTCCGGGAAATCCGTGGTCAGACCCGGCAGGATCTCCAGGATCTCGTCGATACCCTTGTAACGCTCGCGTGCTTCGAGCCGCGCCAGCGTCAGCAGGACCCTGCGGCCGCTCAGGCCGAGGCGCTCGACCAGCGCGGGATTGGCCCGCCCCGGCCTGAAGCGCGCCGTGTCGACCGTGTTGGGCAGGATGAAAGTCTGCACCGAATCGGCGCCGGTCCATGACGAGAAGCGCGAGCGCGTGACGTTGCTCACAGAAACCAGGAAGTCGATCCGCGCGGCGAGCCGGTCCGCGAGGCGGCGCCCGGTCGGATGCCATGCCTCGATGCCGTGGACGATGAGGCCGATCGGCGCCGCGTGAAGCTGACGCACGGCGAATGCGGCCGGCAGCAGGTTGATGTGGCCGCAGAGGATGAGGTCGTAGCGCGAGCGCGCGAGCGCCGCGATGCCGACGCGCAGGAACCAGCTTGCCTTGCCCCACAGGCCGCCGATGGGGAAGCTGAGCTTGTCCGGGATCGGACCTGTCGGCTCGGTCACGAGGCGCGGAATTGCGGTCACCGCCTGGACGTCGGGATGCGCGCAGGCCGAGGTGATGAGATCGCGGTTGAACTTGGCGATGCCGCCGCGCCCGCCGAACGCCTCGTGCAGAAGCATCAGGATCTTCATGCAGCCGCCTTCTGTGCCGCATAGACGCTGTGCGCCCAGCCGCGCAGGCCGCGCGCAGCCTTGTCGCCTTCGCCGAGGATCCAGTCGCGCACCGGGATCACGAAGCCCGTCTTGGCGCGATTCAGGATCGGGTCCGGCAGCTTGTCGTGTAGCGTGTCGGCCATGTCGCGTTTCGACGGCGGGCTGGCGCCGGCGAGCAGCGGGGCGATGCGCCGGAACAACTCGGCATCCACGAACGGCACCCGGATCTCCAGCGAATGTGCCATGCCGGCCCAGTCCGAATCGCGCAGGAGCTGGTTGCGCATGTACCAGGACAGCTCGAGTGCCGCGACCTTGCCATGCGCTGTCTTCGGCGCCGCGGCGGTCAGCTCGAGCTGTTCAATCGTCTGGAGCTTCTCGAGGCCGGCGCGAACGAGTGACCGCGGCAGGAAGCTGTCCAGCTCCCACGGCATGAACAGGCTGCGGCGGAGCAGGTAGGCGCCACCCCATGTCGGGCCGTACTCCAGGAGGCCGGCGTATTTCGGCGAGGTCACCTTGCCGATGAACGGCGCCGATAGCAGGCGCATGAACTGTCCCGGCCATTGCAGGGCGGCGAAAGGCGACAGGCTGCGCACGATCTTCGGAATGTGCCGGAAGCTGGGATAGCCGCCGAACAGCTCGTCGCCGCCGAGGCCCGACAGCGCGACCTTCAAGCCGGTCTCCCGCGCCACCTTTGCGACGAAATAGGTGTTCACGCCATCGATCGACGGCTGGTCCATCGCGGCGATCAGGCGATGGCGCTCCGCCGCGAAATCGCGGCCGAGGACCCAGCGCGTCTGATGCTCGGTCTTGCGCTGGCGTGCGACGAGTTCCGCCAGCGCGGTCTCGTCGTTGGCGCTTCCCTCGAACTCGCGGAAGCCGAGGGTGACGCTATTGATCCTGTCCGCGCCCAACTCGGTGGCGAGACTGGCGATGGCCGTGGAGTCGAGGCCGGCCGACAGGAAGACGCCGACCGGGACGTCGGCAACCAGATGATGGCGGACGGAGTCGAGCAAGGCATCGCGCAGGAGCGCGGCGCGCGCCGCCGGCTCCCTGGGCGCGGGCTCCGCCTCCGCGAGGATCTTGCCGATGTCGAAGAAGCGCTTGGCCGGCTCCGAGCGCTGGCGGTCGATCCACATCGTAGCGCCGGCCGGCAGGGCGCGGATGCCGTGATAGAGCGTGAACGGGTCGGGGACATTGCCCCAGAGGAAAAAGCCGACATGGCCGGCCGGTTCCGGCGTGGTATCGACGCGGCCGCTGGCGAGCAGGGCCTTGACCTGCGATGCCACGCGGAGCGTGCGGCCGTCATCGGCGATGTAAAGCGGCTTGATACCGAACGGGTCGCGCGCCAGCAGCATGCCGCCGCGCGCCTCGTCCCACAGCGCGAACGCGTACATGCCGCGCAGATGGCGCACCATGTCCGCGCCGTGACGGTCATAGAGGTGCAGCAGCACCTCGGTGTCCGAATCCGTGCGGAACACATGGCCCTGGGCGATCAGCCGCTCGCGCAGGCTTTTGTAGTTGTAGATCTCGCCATTGAAGATGACGCGCAGCCGCCCGTTGTCATAGGCCATCGGCTGGTCGGCGACGGCACGCAGGTCGATGATCGACAGCCGCCGGTGACCCAGCGCCACGCGTCCGTCCGCCGACAGCCACTCGCCGGTGCCGTCGGGTCCGCGCGCGGCCATCTGGTCTCGGATGACGCGAAGCTCGGCCGTTTCAACCGGCGGCGCACTGGACCCATAGGCGAAAAGGGCGGCGATTCCGCACATCTATTTGATCGCCACGGCCAGCATGTTCTGCGTCAGCACCTTCTGTGCCGCACCTGTTTCAACCGTCAGATAGAACCGCAGCATCGCCCGCATCATCTTCCAAAGGATCGACCGTACGGCGCTCTTCAGGCCGTGCGCCACCGGCTCGTCCTCAAAGAACGCCGCAGAACGGAATCCAGACGCGAGCATCAGCTGCGTCAGGGATTCGCAGGTGAAGGCCAGCTCGTGCGTCAGGTCGTCGTAGCGCGATGCGCCGCCGAACAGCGACGCGCCGTTGGGGACGTGCACGATCCAGCGGCCGCCGGGTTTCAGGACGCGCAGCACCTCGTCGGTCACGTCGATCAGTTCGTCCTTGGTGAAATGCTCGATCACGTCGAAGGCAATGATCACGTCGCGGCTTGCCGCCGGCATCGTACGGATTGCTTCGAGAAGGTCGCCCTGGTGTACCCCCGGGATGCCCAGCCGCTTCGCGGCGGCCACCTGCGCCGGGCTGTTGTCGATGCCCAGGAGGTCGGTATAGCCCGCCTCGCGCGCGACGTGGAGCAGGGCGCCATGGCCACAGCCAAGGTCGAGCACCGCCGCGTCCTTCGCCGGCGGGAAATGGCGCGAGACGAGCCGCTCGAGATAGGGGCGCCGCGGTGCCAGCCCCGCCAGGGTATCCGGCGCGAGGCTCTGCGTTGCGGCGTCGACATAGTGTCGATAGATGCGCTCGCGATACTTGGACTGCGGCATGAGATGGCGTTGCGCGAAAGGGAAGCGCGGCCGTTGCCGGCCGTGTCTAGAACGTTTCTAGCACAAGATGGCGGGGGCGAGGCGAAGTTGCGCCGCGCGGGTCCGGTGGCTCAGGCCGAGCGGTCCGCCGAGGAGGGCGCCACCTGGGTCCCGGTCCGCAGCGCTGGCGCCAGCGGCTGCGCGCGCGCCGCGATGCCGAGATGGCGGACCAGCAGTTCGCCCTGGCGCTCGGCGAATTTGGGATAGCAGAACACCTCGTCGACGAAACGCGCGCCGTTGGCACCCATTTCGTCGCGTTTGGCCGGATTGTCGGCCAGTTCCCGCAACCGCGCAGCCAGCTCGGCCGGCTTCTCCGGATCGACCGCGAAGCCGTTCGGGTGGGTCGGGCTGATCGCCTCGACGGAGCCGTCCTGGTTGCCGCAGATGAATGGCACGGCGCAGGCCGATGCCTCGATGAGGCCGAGCGGCACCGCCTCGCCCAAGCCGGGGCCGCCGCGCGACACCAGCACGGCGACGTCGCCGGCGGCGTAGAGGAACGGCAGGGCGCTCTGCTCGACCATGCCGACGAACTTGACCTGGCTGGCGACGCCGGCCTGGCGGGCGTGGTCCTCGATGGCCAGGCGCGTCGGACCGTCGCCGACGACGAGATACAGGAAGCGCGGGTCGTTCAGTTCGCGCAGCGCATCGATGGTCTGGAAATGGCCCTTGTTGGCGGGCGCGCCCATGAAGGCCACGGTCGTGACGACGAAGCGGCTGGCAAGGTCGCTCAGGCCGAAACGGCGCTCGACCTCGTTGCGCGCATCCGCCTTCGGTATGGGCCGGAAGAAGCTGGTGTCGACCGGATCGTACAGAAGGCCGACGGGCGGGACGCGATGATGAAACTTCGGCAGACGGTCGATCGTGTACTGGCAGTCGGCGATGGCGAGGTCGGCGCGGCCGAAGGCAAATTCCCGCGGGCCCGTCAGACGCGCCAGGATGTCGATGTTGTAGACGTTGACGACATAGGGCGCGCCGGTCAGCGCGCGCGCCAGCCAGCCGAACGGCGACAGGTAGACGTGGTTGATGACGACGGCGTCGAAATTGCGCCGGTCGCCCAGCAGGCGCACGAAGTTGAGCAGCGCGCGATACTTGCTGCCGAACGGCACGTGGCGGTCGGCGAGGCCGCGCTCGATCAGCACGTCCTGCTTGTTGAACGAGACGACGAACAGCCGGTGCCCGAGATCCTTGAGCGCGCGCACCTGATGGCGGCTATAGGTCGCGATGCCGCCGACGCCTTCGATGTCGAACCCGAGATACAGGATGTTCATGCCGGAAGCCGGGCCTGGTGGGATATGCGCCGACAACGCAGGGAACGCACCATCTATTCCAAACGGCCGGGTGCGGAAAAATAGCGATTGGCGCTCAGTCTGCCAATGAAATCCGGCATTTAACCAATATCAATTACTTCGTGGCCACGGTCAGCAAGCACTGGCTGAAGATGGCGTTGCGTCCTGTATCTCCGGTCTCGGCGGCCAGCACCACCCGGGCCACGCCACGGATAGCTTTCCACAGGACCCACCGCACCAAGCTCTTGAGGCCATGGGGGATCGGCTGGTCCTCGAAACTGCGCACGTCCCGGAAGCCGGAGGCGAGCAGGATCTGGGCCATGGAGGCATGCGTGAAGGCACCGCTGGCGAGGTAGTCCCAGTACCGCATGCGCGCCGCGAACAGGGCTTCGCCATTCGGGACGTGCAGGATCCAGCGCCCGCCCGGCTTCAGGACGCGGTGGACGGCGTCGATGATTGCGACCTGCTCGTCGCGGTCGAAGTAATGGAACAGGTCGAACAGGATCACCGTGTCGAGCGAGGCCGGCGCGATCGCGGCCAGCCCCTCGCGCAGATCCTGCTGGCGCACGCCCTCGATGCCGAGGCGCTTGGCCGCGGCGACCTGCTCGGGGCTCGCATCGATGCCCGTGGCATTGGTGTAGCCGGCGCGCCGCGCCGCCCACAGGATCGCCCCATGGCCGCAGCCGAGGTCGAGAATGGCGGCGCCGCGGTCGGCCGGGAAATGGTCGCGCACGAGGGCGTCGAGATAGGCGCGGCGGCGCTCCAGCCCCGCTTCCATCGCGGCGTCGCCGACGCTGGAATGGGTGCTGACATAGCGGGCGAGGAGGCGGGCGCGGAAATCGCCCGGGGGCGGGGCATTCATCGGGGGGCGGAGAATAGCAGGCTGCGGTGGCGCGACAAGGCGCCGCACAGATGTCACGAGGGCCGCGGCGTTGTCCGCCGCGCCGCTCCGCTTTCCGGGTGACCTTGCGGGGCCTTTCCTGTTAGCTGGCGGCGCTTTGCCGGGAGACCGACGATCCGCATCCTGCATGTCATTGCCTCGATTGGCGCGCGCACCGGCGGCCCGGCCAAGGCCGCGCTCGACATGGCCCGCGCCGTGGCAAGGCGCGGCCACGAGGTGGCGATCTACACGACCGACCGCGAGCTGGCGCCGGGCGAACAGGCCTCGCTCGAAGCCGGCGCGAAGGCCGGCGGGGTCGAGCTGCGGTTCTACAAGCAGCAGGCGCCGCGCGTGTTCGCGACATCCTGGCCGTTGGCGCGCGCGCTGGCGGAGGCCGTCCCGCGCGCCGACGTCGTGCACCTGCATTCGCTCTATCTCTTCCATGTCTGGGCGACGGCGCGGCTGTGCCGCCGCCATGGCGTGCCTTACCTGCTGCGGCCGCATGGCACGCTCGATCCGTTCCTGTGGAAGCGGCACCGCGCGCGCAAACGGGTGATCGAGCGCGCCTTCCAGGACCGCGTCATCCGTCAGGCCGCCGCGCTGCACTACACCGCTGCGGAGGAGATGGAGCTGGCGGCGCCCTATGCGCAGGGCGCACCCGGCGTCGTCATCCCCAACGGCCTCGACCTGTCGGAATACGCGGCGCTGCCGCCGTCCGGCGGCTTCCGCGCCCGCCATCCGGAAATTGGCGGACGGCGCATCGTGCTTTTCCTTAGCCGCCTTAACTTCAAGAAGGGACTGGACCTGCTCGTCCCCGGCTTCGCGCGAGCGGCCCAGGACGTTCAGGACCTGCATCTGGTGATCGCCGGCCCCGATGACGGCATGAAGGCGGAGGCGGAACGGATCGTGGCCGCCTCAGGTATAGGATCGCGCGTGACGTTTGCCGGCATGCTCGACCACCGCCGCAAGCTCGAGGCGTTCCGCGACGCGGCGATGTTCGTGCTGCCGTCCTACTCCGAGAATTTCGGGATCGCCGTCGTCGAGGCGATGGCCTGCGGCGTGCCGGTGGCGATCTCGGACAAGGTCAATATCTGGCGCGAGGTCAGGGATGCCGGCGCCGGGCTGGTCGGGCCCACGACGGTCGATGCCGTGACGGAACAGATTGCCGGTCTGGCGCGTAATCAGGCTGCGCCCTTGATGGGCGAGTGCGGCCGGAAGCTGGTCGCGGCAAAGTTCTCCTGGGACAATATTGCGCGCGACCTCGAGACCGTGTATCGCTCCCTGGCCGCGAAGAAACCCACATGACCACCTGCCCGACCAGCCGCGCCAGGCGCCATCGCGGGGCGCCGTGATATGCTGCCGATCTCCGTCATCGTTCTGACCTTCAACGCCGAAACGACGATCGGCGCCACGCTCGCGAGCGCGCGCAAGATCAGCGACGACGTCCATATCGTCGATTCGTACTCGACCGACGGGACGCTCGAGATCGCGCGCGCCGCCGGCGCCACGATCACGCAGCATCCGTTCGAGCATTACGGCGCGCAGCGCAACTGGGCCATCGAGACCTTGCCGCTGAAGCACGAGTGGCAGCTTCATCTCGATGCCGACGAGCGCCTGAGCGATGCGCTGATCGCGGAGCTGAAGCAGCTCTTCGCGCAGCCGCTGCCCGCGAACATCGCCGGCTACTACGTGCCGCGCCTCGTGCATTTCCACGAGCAGCCGTTGCGCCATGGCGGCATGTACCCGATCTACCACCTGCGCCTGTTCCGGCGCGGGCGCGGTCGCTGCGAGAACCGCAAATACGACCAGCATTTCTTCGTCGACGGCGCCACAGCGAAACTCGCGAAGCCGATGATCGACGACATCCGGCTGCCGCTCGGCGAATGGACGCAGCGCCATAACCGCTGGGCCGATGCCGAGGTCGATGAGCTGCTGGCGCCGTCCGCCGGCGTGATCCAGGGCGATTCGAGCGGCGATCCCGTCGCCGGCAAGCGTGCGCAACGCGGCTACTACTACCGGCAGCCGCTGTTCCTGCGCGCGCTGCTGCTGTTCCTCTACCGCTATATCTGGAAGCGCGGCTTCCTCGATGGCCGCGAAGGGCTGATCTTCTACGTGCTGCAGACCTTCTGGTTCCGCTTCCTGGTGGACGCGAAGCTGTACGAGCGGCGCAAGGCGATGACGAAGCGATGAACGCGTGCCTGCTCTGCGGCGCCGAGACGCGCGCCATCCTCGAAGGCGTGCGCGACACGCGCTTCGGCGTAACAGGCACGTGGACGATCCGGCGCTGCACGCGCTGCGCGCTCGAGCAGACCAGCCCCGTCCCGTCGGCGACGGAGCTGAAGGCGCTCTATGAGAACCACTATAATTTCCCGACGCTGAGCGAGGACAGCGCCAAGGCCTATGCGGCGCGGCGCGAGCGTTTCCTGATGTCGCCGCTCTACCAGCTCATGCTGGCGGTCGACGGCGATATCTCGTTCCACAGCGAGCGCGGCAGCGGCCGGCTGCTCGACATCGGCTGCAACGAGGGCCGCGGCCTGACGCTCTACCGCCGCAACGGCTTCACGCCCGAGGGCCTGGAGCTCAACTCGCACGCGGCCGCGACCGCCCGCGCACGCGGCTTCGTGGTCCACGAGGCCGACCTGCATGACTTCAAGCCGGCGCAGCCTTTCGATCGCGCGGTGCTGTCGAACGTGCTGGAGCACGCGCTCGATCCGCGCCTGATGCTGGCCGACGTGCACCGCGTGCTGAAACCAGGCGGCGAGGTCTGGATCAGCCTGCCCAACAGCCGGAGCTGGCTGCGGCGCCTGTTTGGCCGGTCGTGGATCAACTGGCACGTGCCGTTCCACATCACGCATTTCTCCGCCGACCGGCTGCGCAGCCTGCTCGCGGAGGCGGGTTTCACTGTCATTTCCGAGCGCCAGATCACGCCGGCGCTGTGGGTGGCGCAGTCGGTCATCGCCTGGCTGTATCCCGGCCGCGCCGAGAAACTGCGCAGCACAAAGGAGGTCGCAGCACTGATGCTGATCGCGCGTGGACTACTCTTCCCGGTGCTGTGGCTCGGCAATCTGCTCGGATCGGGCGACTGCCTCGTCATCAAGGCGCGCCGCGCATGAGGATTCTCGTCCACGACTATCCGGGCCAGTCCTTCCAGCCGCATCTCTCGCGCCAGCTCGCCCGGCGCGGGCACGAGGTGCTGCATGTCTTCTTCTCGGATTTCCAGGCGCCGCGCGGCGCGCTGACGAAGCGGCCCGACGATCCGCCCGGCTTCGACATCCGCGGCATCTCGCTCGGCCGGCCGTTCGAGAAGTACAATTTCTTCAAGCGTCTCTTCCAGGAGATCGAATTCGGGCGGCGCCTGGTGCGCGTGATCGGCGAGTTCAAACCCGACGTGGCGCTCGCCGGCAACGGACCGCTCGACATCCAGGCGATCACGACCAAGTACTGCCGGCGGCACGGCATCCCGCTCGTCTACTGGCACCAGGACATTTACAGCGTCGCGATCGACAAGATCCTGCGGCGCAAGTTCTCGGTGTTCGGCGCCATGGTCGGTGCACGCTACATCGCGCTGGAGAAGTGGCTGCTGCGCAACAGCGACCATGTCGTCACGATCACCGAGGATTTCCTGCCGGTGTTGACGGAGTGGGGCGCGCAGCGCGAGCGGATCACGGTCATCGAGAACTGGCCCGCGCGCGAGGAGTTCGCGGCACGCCCGCGCGACAATGCCTGGGCGCGCGAGCACGGCCTCGCCGACAAGCTGGTGTTCCTCTATTCCGGCACGCTCGGCCTCAAGCATAATCCCGACCTGCTGCTGCAGCTCGCGCGGCGCTACCGCGACCGCCCCGAGGTGCGCGTCGTGGTCAACTCCGAGGGGCTCGGCTCCGACTGGCTGCGCGAGCGCAGGGGCGATCTCGGCAACCTGGTCCTGCTTCCCTTCCAGCCGTTCGAGCGGCTGTCCGACGTGATCGCGACCGGCGACGTGCTGATCGCCGTGCTGGAGCCGGACGCCGGCATCTTCTCGGTGCCGTCCAAGGTGCTGACCTATCTGTCCGCCGGCAGGCCGCTGCTGGGCTCCATCCCGTCGGAGAACCTCGCGGCGCGGACCATCCAGCGCGCCGGCGCCGGGCTGATCGCGCCGCCGGACGACACGCCGGCCTTCCTTGCCGCCGCCGCCAGGCTCGCCGACGACGCGGCGCTGCGCGAGCAGATGGGCAAGAACGCCCTAGACTACGCTGCGAAGACCTTCGATATTGACGCGATTACGGCCCGATTCGCGGGCCTTCTCGAGCGCGTCGTGGCTGACTTCCGGCGCGCGCGGCGCTGACCGCCGGCGGCGGGTCTTTCCATGGCACGGTTCGATCTCGACCAGTTCTTCGCCAGCGAATTCGACGAGCACGAAGCGGTGCTGCGCGAAACACGCAAGGCGCTGGCCGGCGAGTTCCGCAAGCTCATCGCGGCGGCCGTCGCCTGCCTCAAGGGCGGCGGCAAGATCCTGTTCTTCGGCAATGGCGGCAGCGCCGGCGACGCGCAGCATCTCGCGACCGAGCTGACCGTCCGCTATGTCAAGGACCGCGCACCCATCGCCGCGATCGCGCTGACCACCGACACGTCGGCGCTCACCGCGATCGGCAACGATCTCGGCTTCGAGCGCCTGTTCGCGCGGCAGATCGAGGCACTCGGCCGGCGCGGCGACCTCGCCATCGGCATCACCACCTCCGGCAAATCGCCCAACGTCGTCGCGGGGCTGGAACAGGCGAAAGCCATGGGCCTCACTGCCGCGGCGTTCACCGGCGGCGACGGCGGCCGGGTCAAGGCCATCGCCGATCCGTGCCTGGTCGTGCCGTCGCGTACCACCGCGCGCATCCAGGAGATGCATATCCTGATCGGCCAGATGCTGTGTGGCGCGGTCGAGCGCGAGCTCGGCCTCGTCTCCGCCTAGTGCCGCCGTCTCTGCTACAATCGCGCGCATGAGCCAGAACACCGACCTCGCAGCGCATGTCGAGCGGCTGAAGGGCGTCCGCATCCTGTGCGTCGGCGACCTGATGCTCGACTGCTTCGTCTACGGCCATGTCGACCGCATCTCGCCCGAGGCGCCGATCCCGGTGCTGCGCATCGAGCGCGAGGCGTCGATGCTGGGCGGCGCCGGCAATGTCGTGCGCAACATCGTCGGGCTGGGCGCGCAGGTCGAGTTCATCTCGGTCGTCGGCAGCGATCCCGCCGGCCGCGAGGTGACCGAGCTGGTCGGCAAGCTCGCCGGCGTGGAGCCGCACCTGCTGGTCGAGCGGCAGCGCCAGACGACTGTGAAGCGCCGCTTCGTCGCCGGGAGCCAGCAGCTTTTGCGCGCCGACCTGGAGACGGTGGCGCCGATCAGCGATGCCTCGGTCGATGACATCCTGCGCCTGGTCGAGGCGGCGATCGCCGATTGCGGCGCTCTGGTCCTGTCGGACTACGCCAAGGGCGTGCTCACCGCGCGCGGCATCCAGGCGATGATCGCCGCCGCGCGCCACGCCGGAAAGCCGGTGATCGTCGATCCGAAGGGCGCCGATTTCACGCGCTATCGTGGCGCCACCCTGCTGACACCCAACCGCCGCGAGATGGCCGACGCCATGCAGATCGCCGTCGACGGCGATACAGGGGTGGAGCAGGTCGCGCGGCACGTCATCGATACCTGCGGCGTCGAGGGCGTCGTCTGCACGCGCGGCGCCGAGGGCATGAGCGTCATCCCGGCGACCGGCCCCGTCCACCACATCCCCGCCGCGGCGCGCGAGGTCTTCGACGTCTCCGGCGCCGGCGACACCGTGGTGGCGGTGCTGGCCGCCAGCATCGCCGCCGGCCTGCCGTGGACCGAGGCGGCGCGGCTCGCCAACGTCGCCGCCGGCATCGTGGTCGGCAAGGTCGGCACGGCCGTGGCCTATGCGGGCGACATCGTCCGGGTGCTCGAGCATGACGGCGACGGGCCCGTCGACGACAAGGTCGCCGGCCGCGCGGGAGCCGCCGACGCGGCGGCGCGCTGGCGCGCCCAGGGCCTGACGGTCGGATTCACCAATGGCGTGTTCGACCTGCTGCATCCGGGCCATGTCTCGCTGCTGTCCCAGGCCAAGGCCGCCTGCGACCGGCTGGTGGTCGGTCTCAACAGCGATGCCTCCGTCCGCCGGCTCAAGGGCAAGGACCGCCCGGTCCAGACCGAGGCGGCGCGGGCGGCCGTCCTCGCCTCGCTCGGCACGGTGGACCTTGTCACCGTGTTCGAGGAGGACACCCCCTACGAGCTGATCAAGGCCCTGCAGCCGGCCGTGCTGATCAAGGGCGCCGACTACCGCCTCGACCAGGTGGTGGGCGCGGACCTGGTGAAGGGCTGGGGCGGCCGCGTCCTGCTCGCCGAGCTCAGCCCCGGCCACAGCACGACCTCGACCATCCGCAAGATGGCGCGCTGACCTCGCCGGGTGAAACAGCTAACGCTCTGAAGCGGCACCATCTTCCGGGGGTGCTTCACTGCTTCACGCGCGGTGTTTCGCTGTTTCACCTGTTTTGGCTGTTTCACCCGTTTCACCTGTTTCGCCCGTTTCGCCGTTTCACCGCCCGGGCCCTCACTCGATCACCTCATCGGCGCGGGCGAGCAGCGCTGGCGGAACCTCGACCTCCAGGGCGCGGGCGGTCTTCAGGTTGATGACCAGCTCGAACGCCGTCGGCTGCTCGACCGGCATGCCTGCCGGGTTTTCGCCGCGCAGGATGCGGTCGGCATAGGCCGACAACCGCGTGTAGGTCGCCTTCTGGTTCGCGCCGTAGCTCGCCAGGCCGCCCGCATCGCAGTATTCGCGCCAGCCGAACATCGTCGGCAGGCGGTGCGCCTGCGCAAACGCCGCAATCTTGGCGCGATTCACCATGGTCACCCCGTCGGGATAGACGAGCATCGCGCCCGCGCGCGTCGCCGCCACCCGCTCCAGCGCGTTGTCGAGTTCGCGGAACGAGGGGAAGGGCACGTAGGCGATCTCGAGGCCCAAGGCGCCGGCGGCTGCCGTGGTCGCGGCATGCTCCGCCGCCTCCCCCGGATGGTTCGATTGCGACAGGATCGCGAGCGTCCGGAGATCCGGCAGCATCTCGCGCAGAATCTCGACCCGCTTCTGCGCCACTTCGAGCGACAGGAAGGTGGTGCCGGTGAAATTCCGCCCTGGCCGCGACATGCTCTGCGCGATACCGAGGGCGACAGGATCGCCGCTGATGGCGAACAGCACCGGCCTGCCGGTCGTCTCTTTCATGGCCAGGATTGCAGGGCCGCTCGAGACGATCAGGTCGGCCGGCGTGGCGAGCAGCTCCGGCAGCATGGCGCGGACGGCTCCGGGATCGCCCGGCGCGTAGCGCAGGACGAAGGCGAGGGTCTGTGCCTCGACGTAACCCCGCGTCCGCATGCCCTCACGGAAGCCCTCTATGAAGGGGTCGGGCTGCGCCTCGGTCGAAACCCACAGGATGGTATTGAGCGGCCGTGTCTGCGCCATCGGGGCGAGCGGCCACGCTATTGCACCACCGAGGCCGACGAGAAACTGGCGCCGTTTCATCCAGGCACCCCATCAGCATGATCGGGAAGCTCCGCAAGGCCGAGGCGCTTCCGAGCGAACGCCTCAAGGTGCGCTCGGCATTCCTAAGTCGGTATCAATCCGCTGTCTGTGCTGATTCGCACAGGATACGCCGTCATGGCGGGCTGGCTCGTCAAGCGATATGGCGGGCCGAAAATCACCGATATTCGTCAGGAACGGTCCCCGTCAGGACCCTGCGGGTGCACCTTCTCCCGCGAGAACTAAGCCAGAACGGAGTGGGGCGGGCAAGGGGGAAACGGCTGGCGGCCGGCCGGGGCGGCTCAGATGTCGGTGCCGCCGGAGTTGTCCTGCAGCGCCGCGCGGCGCCGGGCGGCGGCATCGCGCACGCAGGCAAGGTGCTCCGGCGTCTCCGCCACGTAGCCCCGTTCGACGCACTGAAGTCCGTCGGCCGCGCGCTGGGCGGCGATGAAGGATTCGATTTTCTGGATGACCGGGGCGCGGGAGGGGAGCATCTCGGGGCCGGCCTCGGCGTATCCGCCGGCCATCGCCACCACCAAAGCTACAACGCACATGCGCCGCATCAGCCGCCCCTGAAAGCGCGCGTACTTAGACAGCAACGCGCGCGCGCTTGCAAGCGCCGCATGCATTTGAGCGCGAAAAATCAGCGTTAAAATGCGCTTAAGGATTCTCGGGAGGGTGTGGCTCTCAAATCGTGAGGTTGGCATTTGCGGCGCCACCCTCACCCTCCCCTCTCCCGCAAGCGGGAGAGGGTCCCGGAGGAGCGCCGGGTTGCGCTCCTTCTCCCGCTTGCGGGAGAAGGCGGGGGATGAGGGTCTCTCTACGTCGTAGTCGCCGGGCCTAGGGCTCCGGATCGATCAGGCGGCGGAGGCGGTCGGCGCTGGCGCGGGCGAAGCGGATCAGGACCTGGCGCCGGCGCGCGGGGTTGAGCACCGGGGCTGCCATCGCCGGCCGATGGCTGACCGCGTCATAGGCGTCGGCGACCACCAGGCCGACCTCGGGGGGCAGCATCCCGACCGGGAAATCGGCCGGCACGGCGAAGGCGAACCAGTCGCAATAGTCGAGGTATTCCCGCCACTTGCGGTCGGCCCGGTAGTCGGCCGGCGAGGTCTTGATCTCGATGATCAGGAAGCGCCCGCCCTCGTCCACCGCCATGATGTCGGCGCGCCGGCCGGAGCTGAGCGGAAACTCCATGAGGCAGCGCCAGCCCTGGCGGTCGAGCGCCCGCATGACGCCGCGGGCAAGGGCGCGGGCATCGGGCGAAAGCGTCTCGGTGGGCGGCGGCGCTGGATTGTCCATCAGGCGGAGGGATGTCGGCGAATCGGCAGGGGCCTGCAAGGATATGGGATTGGAAGGGAAACGGGCTGCGCTAATATCGCGCCGCCTCACCACAGGGAATCGCACGCGATGCCGAAAGCCAAGAAGAAATCCCGCACCGCCGCTCCCGCCCTCCGGGCCAAGCCGTCGCCGGCAGCGCAAGCGCGGCTGGACCTGACGGCTGCCCTGCGTTGGGCGGCAAGGCTGGGCCTCAACGAAGGGGTGTGCAACCACTTCAGCCTGAAGGTGCCCGGCGCGGAGGACCGCTACCTCGTCAATCCGCATGCGCTGCACTGGGACGAGATCCAGGCGAGCGACCTGATCGTGGTCGACGGGGCCGGCAACCACATCGAAGGCAAGCATACGATCGAGCCGACCGCGTTCTTCATCCATAGTCGCCTGCACCGCGCGCGGCCGGATGCCAAATGCGTGCTGCACACCCACATGCCCTATGCGACGTCGCTGACGATGGTCGATGGCGGCAAGGTCGAGCCGTGCATTCAGTCGGCGCTACGCTTCTACGGGGTGATCTCGTACGACCGCGATTTCGGCGGCTATAACGGCCTGGCGCTGGACGACGCCGAGGGCGACCGCATGGCGGCGGCGCTGGGCGACAAGCGCGTCCTGATGCTGGAGAACCACGGCATCATCGTCGTCGGCCCGAACGTCGCCGCGGCGTTCGACGACCTCTACTACCTGGAGCGCGCGGCACAGGCGCAGGTGCTCGCCATGTCGACCGGCAGGAAGCTGAAGCTGGTCGGCGACAACACCGCGCGCGTCGTGCAGCAGCAGATCGAGCGCGACATCCCGGTCTATTCGACCAACCATTTCGAGGCGCTCAAGCGCCTGCTCGACCGCGACGCGCCCGATTGGCGGCGCTAGAGAGATCGCACGAGGGCCGATCTTAGATCGGCCCCTACAAGTGAACTGTCCTGATTTCGTGATTGCGCCGCCCGCGGACTTGATCCGCGGGCCCATGGTTCCGGCGGCGTCCTCGGATTTGATTCCGAGGATGGATGCGCGGGTCAAGCCCGCGCAAGACGCAGGGAAAAGTTTCCTTACTTCGACTCCGGCTCGAACTTCATCGAGACGCCGTTCATGCAATAGCGCAGGCCGCTCGGCTCCGGGCCGTCCTCGAAGACGTGGCCGAGATGGCCGGCGCAGCGGCGGCAATGGACCTCGGTGCGGGTCATGAAGAACTTGCGGTCGGTCGAGGTCTCGATCGCATGATCCAGCGGCTGCCAGAAGCTGGGCCAGCCGGTGCCGCTGTCGAACTTGGTCTTGGACGAGAACAGCGGCTGGCCGCAGCCGGCGCAATGGAACGTGCCGGTGCGGTGCTCCTTGTTGAGCGGGCTGGTGCCGGCGCGCTCGGTGCCGTGCTGGCGCAGGACATAGAACTGCTCGGGGCTGAGCGTCCGACGCCACTCGCTCTCGTCCTTCACAACCTTGTCTTCGGTCGTCGTCGTGTCGCGCGAAGAGTCCGCCATGACTGGAACCTCAGCTTCTGTTCGGAATCCTATATAGGCATTCCGTCCGACGCCGTCCAAAACACGATTGCGCGATCTTTGGGGCACATCGATACCCCGGAAGCTTGACGCCGCGAGTGGCCGCGGTTGTCAGCTTGCCTTCGCCAGCGCGGGCAGCACCGCCGCGGGCGCCATCTCGTCGATCCGGAGTCGCGCCGCCCTGAGGTCGGCGACGAGGCGCTCGTATTCGGCCTCGCTCCGCGCGCGGTCACGACCGCGCGCGATGTCGGACGGATGGAGCGTGATCGACACGCTGACACAGGACGGCAGCGAATAGAGCTGGCGGCCGGTGCCGGCGGCGATGCCGCGGCCGAGCAGGGCACGGCCGGCGGATGCGCCGAGCGCCACGATCAGCGACGGCTTCACCAGCGCGATCTCGTGGTCGAGCCAGGAGCGGCAGGCAGTGATCTCCTGCAGCTCGGCGCGCTGCGGGACGTGCCGCCGGGCGCGCGCCGCGACCTTGGAATGCTTCACCGCATTGGTGACGTAGACCTGGTCGCGTGACAGACCCGCGTCGCTCAGCGCCCGGTCGAGGAGCTGTGCCGCCGCGCCGGCGATTGGCCTCCCGGCCAGAGCCTCATCCTCGCCCGGCTGCTCGCCGACCAGCATCAGTCGCGCGGTGCGCGGGCCCTCTCCGAACACGGCCTGCGTCCCCGTTGCATGAAGCGGGCAGGCGCGGCAGCGCGTGACGTCGCTGCGGACGTCGTCGAGCGTCGGTGCCGCTGGCGCCAGCCGCAACCGCCGGACGACGCGAGCGGGGAACAGCGGCAGAGCGCCGTCGTCCCGGCTGCCGACGCCGAACGGGGTCGTCTCTGCCGGCCCTGCGGGTTCGGCCAAGCCCGTCGAGAATGTGTCCATCGCACACGCCTCGCTTGATGTTCCTGTTTTGTTCTAATCGATTTCCTTCCGGATTTCAAGCCACAAAGCCGGCTTACGCGGAGGCGCGGGCGTGCCCCCTACTTGAGATTGTCGCGGCTTCACGACAGATTGCCGCTCCGCTGACTCTGACAGATTGAGGACTCGTGGCCGCTACCAATCGCCGTCGACCGCCGCCGCCGCCGCCCGGAGCGGAGAAGCTGGGGCTTGCCGATCGCGCGTGGCGACGGCTGGAGGAAATGATCGTCACGCTCGAGCTGGAGCCCGGCAGCGTGTGGTCGGAGGCAGAACTGAGCCGCAAGATCGGCATCGGCCGGACGCCCGTGCGCGAGGCGCTCCAGCGCCTAGAGGCCGACCATCTCGTGGAGATCGTGCGCCGCCATGGCGCGCGCATCTCCGAGGTCAATGTCGAGGAGCAGCTTCTGCTGCTGGAGGTGCGTCGCGAGCTGGAGCGGCTGATCGCCGCGCGGGCGGCACGCCGGCGCAGCCCGGCAGAGAAGAAGCGTTTCGCGGAATTCGCCCGCGAGCTGCGCCGCATCGGCCGCGAGGAAGACGTGGTCGCCTTCCTGCGGCTGCATAACCACGCCTGGCGGTTTGCCGCGGGCTGTGCACGCAACCGCTTCGCCGCCGCGGCGCTGGCGCCGTGCGTGTCGATGTCCCATCGCTTCTATTACGTGCATCACCAGCGCACGCAGGACCTGCACGTCGCCACCCGCTTCCACGCCGACGTCATGCAGTCGATCGCCTCGGGCGACGAAAAGGCGGCAGCGGCGGCGGCCGACCGGCTGCTGGATTACGTCGAGCGCTACACGCGCGCCAGGGTCAGCGAACGATTCTGAGCGCGGGCGGACGGGCGCGCGATTGACTTGGCCTTCGCCGTCTCGGTAACATATCACCAACATACTAAACTTGAATCGGATAACCGGAGGAGACGATATGAGCACGCAGGGAAGCCGTCGGCAGTTCTTGAAGGGGGCAACGGTGGGGGCCGCCGTCGCCACACTCGGCGCGCCGGCAATCGTGCAGGCGCAGCAGACGACGAAGTGGCGCTGCCAGTCGATGTGGAGCGCGTCGGAACTCGTCTACAAGGTGTTCGAGGATTTCTGCGCCCGCATCAAGGTGCTGACCAACAACCGCCTCGAGATCGAGGCGTTCCCCGCCGGCGCCGTCACCGGCGTGTTCGAGACGCTGGACGCGGTCTCGGCCGGCGTGCTGCAGGCGCAGTCTTCGGCGCCGGTGTACTGGACGGGCAAGGACGCGGGCCTCGCGGTGCTCGGCGATCTGAATTTCGGCTACACGCATCCGTGGCAGGCCGAGGCGTTCTTCTACCACAAGGGCGGCCTCGACATGCTGCGCGAGCAGTATGCGAAGTACAACGTCTATCCGGTCGGCGTGACCTGGTGGGGCGTCGAGTCGATCGTCTCCAAGCGCGCGATCAAGTCCATGGAGGATTTCAAGGGCGTCAAGTTCCGCTCGCCGCAGGGCATGACCGCCGAAGTGCTCACCAAGCTGGGGGCGTCGATCGTCGTCATCCCGGGCGGCGAGGTCTATTCGGCGCTCGACAAGGGCGTCGTCGACGCGGCCGACTGGGGCACGCTGTCGATGAACCAGCGCATGGGTTTCTTCGAGGTGGCGAAGTACCCGGTGATCGTCGGCCATTCGATGCCGATCCAGGAATTCGCGGTCAACATGAACGCGTGGCGTGCACTGCCGGCGGACGTCAAGGCGATCGTCTCCACGGCCGTGCGCGAATGGGCCTGGGATCAGGTGCAGCGCGTCGCCGTCGACGACGCCCGCGCCAACAAGGAGCTGCACGCGAAGAACGTCGCCTTCGAATCCTGGAGCGACGCCGAGCTGGCCCGCATCCGCGCCCTGGCGCAGAAGACGTGGGAAGAATGGTCGAAGAAGACCCCGCTGGCCAAGAAGGCCTATGACGCCCAGACCGCGTGGCTGAAAGACATCGGCGCGCTGGCGTGAGTTCAGACGTCAATGCGGGCGCTGCCGGCGGACAGCCGGGGCGCCCGCTTCCTTCTTCGGGGCTGGCGCGCGTGTTTGCCGGGATCGACCGGATCAACCATTGGGTCGGTACCGCGTGGGCGTTGACGGTCATCATCGTCACCGGCGCCGTCTGCTACGAGGTGCTGATGCGCAGCGCCTTCGGCCAGCCGACGGTGTGGAGCAACGAGGTCACGATCTACGTATCCGCCTGCGCCTATCTGGTCGCGGGAGGTTACGCCATGCTGTATCGCCGGCATGTCCGCATCGATGTGCTCTATCTCGCGATGTCGCCCGCCAACCAGCGCCGGCTCGACGTCGCGACATTCGTGTTCTTCGTGGCCTACTGCCTGACCCTGATCTATGTCGGCGGCCAGCAGGCCTGGGGCGCGCTGCTGCAATGGGAAACCACCGGCACGCCGTGGAATCCGCCGATCTGGCCGGTCAAGCTGATGATCCCGGTTTCCGGCGTGCTGCTGCTGGCCCAGGGGACCGTCAACCTGCTGCGTGACCTGGGCATCGGCACTGATGGAGCGCGCGCGGCATGAGCATCGGTCTGCTCAGCCTCCTCTTTGTCGCCGTCTTCATCGTCATCCTGGTCGCGGGCCTGCCGCTGGCCTTCGCCACGGGTGCCGTCGCGGTCATCTTCACCTATTTCCTGTTCGGCGAGCCGGGCCTGACGCTGATCGTCAGCCGCATCTTCACCCTGATGGGCAATTACGTGCTCGTCTCGGTGCCGCTGTTCATCTTCATGGCCTGCATCCTCGAACGCGCCGGCGTCGCGGAGGACATCTTCAAGGCCGTCCATGTGTGGGCGGGCCGCCTGCGCGGCGGCCTCGCCGCGGCGGTGATCGTGTCGTGCGCGCTGATGGCCGCAATGGTGGGCGTGATCGGCGCCGAGATCGTGACGATGGGCGTGGTGGCGCTGCCCGCCATGCTGGCGCGCGGCTACAAGAAGGAACTGGCCCTCGGCTGTATCTGTGCGGGCGGCGGACTGGCGACGCTGATTCCGCCCAGCGTCGTCTTCATCATGTACGGTCTGACCGCGGGCGTCTCCATCGGGCAGCTCTATACCGCCGGTATCCTTCCGGGCTTGCTGCTCGCCAGCCTCTACATCGCCTACATTCTGCTCCGCTGCTATTTCGACCCGAGCCAGGCGCCTGCCGCGGTGGACGAGGATCTCCGGCGCACCTTCATGGAGAAGCTGGCGCTGATGCGTTCGCTGATCCTGCCGGGCTTCGTCGCGTTCAGCGTGCTCGGCTCGCTCTATTTCGGCTGGGCCACGCCCACCGAGGCGGCCGGCGTCGGCGTGGTCGGCGCCATGATCGCCGCCGCCGTCAACCGGCGGCTCAGCTGGGAGGCGGTGAAGAATGCCGCCATCGACACGGCCAAAGTCACGTCGATGCTGTACTGGCTGTTCTTCGGTTCGTCGGCGCTGATCGGCGTCTACACGCTGGCCGGGGGCACCCGCCTGATCCAGGACGCGATGGCCAGCCTGCCCGTGTCGCCGCTGGCGGTGGTCGTGCTGATGCAGGTGGTGTGGATCATCCTCGGCTGCTTCATCGACTGGATCGGCATCCTGCTGCTGACGGCGCCGATCTTCGTTCCCGTCGCACAGAAGCTCGGCTTCGATCCGGTCTGGCTCGGCGTGCTGTTCTGCATGAACATGCAGATCTCGTACATCTCGCCGCCCTTCGGGCCGGCCGCCTTCTACCTGAAAGGCGTCGTGCCGCCGGGTATCACGCTCGGCGACATATTCCGTTCCGTCTGGCCGTATCTCGGCCTGCAGATCCTCGCTCTCGGGCTGGTCATCGCCTTCCCGCAGATCGCGCTGTGGCTGCCGAGCACGATGGCGCGGTGAGCACATTCGACTGAGAAAGGAGAATCCCCATGCCGAAGATCCTGACGCAGGCACAAATCGACCAGTTCTGGCGCGACGGCTACGTGTCGCGCGTGCGGGTGATGTCGGTCGAGGAAGCCAATGCGGTCCGCGAGCGGCTGGAGGCGCACGAGCGCGAAACAGGCGGCCCGCTGCGCGGCGACCTGCGCCACAAATCGCACCTGCTGTTCACCTGGCTGGCCGACGTCGTGCGCAACGACCGCATCGTGGACGCGATCGAGGACCTTTACGGCTCCAATCTGCTGTGCTGGACCACCAACTTCTTCATCAAGGAGGCGCGCAACCCCGCCTTCGTGTCGTGGCATCAGGACTCGACCTATTGGGGCCTGAGCAAGCCGGATGTCGTGACGGCGTGGGTCGCCCTGTCGTCGAGCAACAAGGCGAACGGTGCGATGGAAGTGATCCCCGGCTCGCACACGATGGACCAGATCCCGCACCGCGACACGTTCGACAAGAACAACCTGCTGACCCGCGGGCAGGAGGTTGCCGTCGACGTCGATCCGTCCAAGGCGGTGCGGCTCGACCTCGAGCCGGGCGAGATTTCGCTCCACCACGTCCGCATCGTGCACGGCTCGCCGCCGAATCCGTCGGACGAACGGCGCATCGGGTATGCGATTCGCTATATCCCGACCGATGTGCGCCAGATCGAGGGTGACGACAGCGCCACGCTCGTGCGCGGTGTCGATGAACACCGCACCTTCGCGCACGAGCCGCGGCCGACCCGCGACATGGACCCGGCCCTAGTGGCGCTGCACAAGGACATCACGGCACGCAACGCCAAGATCCTGTACCGCGGCACCAAGGTCGAGAGCTACAACGACCCCAACGCGATGCGCAACGCCGGCTAGCCCGGCCAGCGCGCCCCGATCCTTCCAGCCCGCCGCGCGCGCCCCATCAGCTCAGTTGTGCGCGCGGCGCAGGCGGCATATGCTGCCGGAAATTGAGTCCGGCAGCACCGGAATGCCAACAAAACCGGCAACTTCGTTAACCGGCGAAGTCCATCAGGGAGGATCGCGACGATGAAGCGCAGGAGTATTCTGTCCATTTTTGCGGGTGCGGTTGCGGCACTCGCCCTTGCGGCGCCCGCTTCGGCGCAGCAGGCCATCGAGCTGCACGGCGCCTCGCAGTTCAACGACGACCACGCCTTCACCAAGTCGATGGTAAGGTTCGAGGAGCTCGTCAAGCAGTACTACGGCAAGCCGATCAAGTTCGTGATGCACAAGAACAGCGAACTCGGCCTCGAGAAGCAGTATTTCGAGTACATGGCGCAGGGCAAGGCGGTGGACTACGCCATCGTGTCGCCGGCGCACATGTCGACCTTCTCCAAGGCGGCGCCGTTCATCGACGCGCCGTTCCTGTTCCGCGACATCGACCACTGGAACAAGGTGCTCGATGCCGACGTGCTCAAGCCGGTCGCCGACGAGATCGCGCAGAAGGCCGATGTCATGCTGATCGGCTATGCCGGCGGCGGCACGCGCAACATCTTCGTCAACAAGCCGGTGCGCAATCTTGCCGAGATCAAGGGCCTCAAGGTCCGCGTCCAGGGCGCGCCGATCTGGAGCAAGACCTTCGCCGCGGTCGGCATGGCGCCGACCGTGATCGCCTACAACGAGGTCTACAACGCCATCCAGAACGGCGTCATCGCCGCCGGAGAGAACGAGGCTGCGGGCGTCGAGCAGATGAAGTTCTACGAGGTCGGCCCCAATCTCGCCATGACCGAGCACGCCATCACGATCCGGCCGCTCTGCTTCTCCGGCAAGACGTTCAAGCGCCTGCCGGCGGACCTGCAGGCCGCGATCATCAAGGCGGGCAAGGAAGCGGGCGCGTATGGGCGCCAGGTGGAGTCGTCCGAGGACAAGGCGAAGCTCGACGCGCTGGAGAAGGCGGGCAAGCTGAAGCGCATTCCCTTCGCCGACCGCGACGCGATGAAGAAGCTGGTCGATCCGGTGATGGTCGCCTACGCCAAGGAAATCGAGGCCGACAAGATCCTCGAGCGCATCAACGCGATCAAGTAGGGCTGAACCTTCGATCGGCCGCGGCCACGGATTAAACGCCGGGCCGCGGCCTTCTCTTATGGAGCTGCGAGGAAGCATGACGGGCGGGTCGACCGGCGCGGCAGGCATATGGCGCAAGCTGACCGCGGCATACAGCCAGCTGCTGTCCGTGCTGCTGGCGATCTCGGTCGTGATCCTCATCATACCGGTGTCCCTGCAGATCTTCTCCCGCTACACGGAGCTCATCCCGTCCTACATCTGGACGGAGGAAATGGCGCGCTTCGTGTTCATCTGGATGATCATGATCGGCGCCATGATCGGCGTGCGCGAGAGCACGCATTTCGAGGTGGATCTGTGGCCGCAGGTGAGCCCGCGGGTCGAGGCCGCCGTGAAGCTCGCCGGCAGCCTCTGCGTCCTCGTCTTCGCCCTGGTGTTCGTCTGGTCCGGCTACGAGTTCACGGCGTTCGCGTGGTACCGCATCTCGGAGCTTGCCGAACTGCCGCTGTGGCTGATCCACATAGCCTGGCCCATCACGGGCGTGACCTGGGTGATCTTCCTGGGCGAGCAGATGGCCGCCAACCTGCGCACGATCTTCGGCAGGTCGGCATGATGGGCGGCGGCGTCCTCTCGCCGGGATCGGCGGCGCTGATCCTTTTCGGGTTGTTCTTCTTCTTCATGTTCCTGCGCGTGCCGGTCGCCTTCGCGCTGGGCCTCGCCTGTCTGCCGATGCTGATCATCGAGCCGCGCCTGTCCGCAATGACGCTCGTGCAGGAGACGTTCAACGCCTACAACTCGTTCATCCTGCTGGCGGTGCCGTTCTTCCTGCTGACCGCCAACCTGATGAACGTGGGCGGGATCACCGATCGGCTGGTGCGCCTGTCGCGCTCCATGGTCGGGCACTTCCCGGGCGGGCTGGCGCAGATCAATGTCGTGCTCTCCATCTTTTTCGCCGGCATCTCGGGATCGGCCACGGCGGATGCCGCGAGCCAGTCCAAGATCTTCATCGAGGCGCAGCGCAAGGAAGGGTATGACGACAGCTTCTCCGTGGCGATCACCGCGGTCTCGGCGGTGCTGGCCTGCATCATCCCGCCTTCGATCCTGATGATCGTCTGGGGCGGGGTGCTGACGGTTTCGATCGGCGCGCTGTTCCTCGCCGGCGTGGTTCCCGGCCTGCTGATCGGTCTCGTCCAGATGGCGACGGTGCACGCCTATGCCAAGCGGCGGGGCTATCCCACCTACCCGCGGGCGACGTGGGGCGAGCTGCTCGGTGCCATGGCCGTTTCGATCCCGGCCCTGATGACGCCCTTTATCATCATCGGCGGCAAGATCTTCGGCTGGTTCACCGCGACCGAGTCGGCCTGCATCGCCGTGCTCTATGCCGGGTTCCTCTCCATCCTCGTCTACCGCGAGATGGACTTGAAGGGCCTGAACCATGCGCTGCTCGAGACCGGCAAGTTCGCCGCGATCGCGCTGTTCTGCGTCGGCACGGCGAGCGCCTTCGGCTGGCTGCTCGCCTATTACCAGATTCCCAAGGCGATCCTCGCCGGGGTGTCGGCGTGGGGCATGGGCCACACCGCGACCGGCTTCTTCATCGCCTTCGTGTTCCTCGTGGTCGGCTGCTTCCTCGATGCGATTCCGGCCATCATCATCGTCGGCAGCATCCTGCAACCGCTGGCCCAGGCGGTGCAGATGGACCCTGTCCATTTCGCCATGATCGGGATCGTTTCGCTGGCCTTCGGGCTGGTGACGCCGCCTTACGGCCTGTGCCTGCTGATCTCGTGTTCCATTGCCGGCATCCGCATGCGCGACGCACTCAAGGACACGTGCATCATGCTGCTGCCCATGCTGGGCGTGCTGGTCCTCGTCATCCTTTGGCCGCAGGTGTCGCTGTTCCTGCCGTCGCTGATCTCGCCGGAGTTCCTGCGATAGTCAGCGGGCCCCGGGTTTCATTTTCGTTACCTTGTAGACCTGCCCCTTGCGGTCATAGGTGGTCCACGCGCCCGTCTGCCTGCCATCCTCGAAATGTCCGGATCGCAGCTTCGTCCCGTCTTTCCTGAACCATTCCCAGTAACCGGTCGGCACGTCGCCGACGGTCTGGCCCTTGGCCCAGAGGCTGCCATCCTTGTGATGCAGGACAAAGTCCTTGGCGGCGGAGCGCTTGGCGGCCATCCCTGCGTTCCTCCCGGCCCCTTGCAGCGGGCTCAATAGCGGATCTTCACGACCTCGACCGACTCGGGGCCGTGCGGCGTGCGCACCGCGACCATGTCGCCCTCGCGCGCCTTGAGCAGCGCCTTGGCGATCGGCGAGATCCAGCTCACCTCGCCGCGCGACAGGTCCGCTTCGTCGACGCCGACGATGCGCACGGTGCGCTCGACGCCGTCCTCGTTGGCATAGGTGACGGTGGCGCCGAAGAAGCACTGGTCGCGGTTCTTCTGCAGGGACGGGTCGACGACCTCGGCGATCTCGATCCGCTTGGTCAGGAAGCGGATGCGCCGGTCGATCTCGCGCAGCCGCTTCTTGCCGTAGAGATAATCGCCGTTCTCGGAGCGATCGCCGTTGCCGGCCGCCCACGACACGACCTCCACCACCTTCGGCCGCTCGACGCGGGTCAGGTGCTGCAGCTCGTCGCGCAGCGTCTGGAAACCCTGCGGCGTGATGTAGTTCTTGACCCCGGCCGGCAGCGCTGCTGCATCGTCGGGCAGGTCGTCGTCGGCTTCGCTTTCCTTCACGAAGGCCTTGCTCATGCAGGCGATTCTAGAGGGTCGGCGCCGCGCTGTCGCTCAAAACGAAACCGCCGCCCCTGGCGGGGCGGCGGCAAGGCAAAGGCTGGTAAAAGCGCTGCGGCTTCTGGTGGCCGCCGCGCCTGATTGTCAACCGCCCGTCGCGGTGCCTGACGTGGTCGAAGCCGGTGTTGCCGGGATCGACGTCGACGCCGTGGTCTTGTGACTCGGCGTGCAATCGGCCAGGGCCATGCCCGAGAGAGCGAGCGACCCGATGACCGTCGCGGCGACGGCGAACAACCTCACCAAACCATTAGACATCGGATCACCTCCTTTCCTAGTTAAGCCACGCCACAACACTTGGCTGCTTCGCGGCCGAAGTCAACCCGCATTGCGGGCGGCCGGCCTGGGGGAGGGGGCGCTACGGCAGCGCTGCCAGGATCGCCTCGTGCACCAGGTCTATGGCGCCGCTCCGGAAGGACAGCCAGGCGGCGATCGGCAGGATCCCGATCGCGATGCCGGAAAAGACCAGGAAGCGCTTATGCGCCTCGCGGCCGTTCGGGGTCAGGTACTCCGTCTTCCAGAACACGGTGACCGGCCGGCCGAGGACTTTGGGCCGGGCGCGCAACTCAGGATAGATCAACCGCAGGACACTGCGCGCGAAATACAGGGCCGCGGCCAGCGCGAGGCAGCCGATCATCATGGCGATGATCGCAAGGAAGATGGCGCCCGGATTCATGGCCGGGCGCTGGCGCTGAGGGGCAGCAGGACCATCGCGCGACTGTCGCCAAACCGCGTTACGGTTTAGTTATTGCACAGGTTGGCGTCGTCTCGCCATGCCCATCCCGCGGATGGGCAGGGCCGGCCGCTCAGCCGCGGCCGACGAACGGCATCTTGGTGGCCATGACCGTCACGAACAGGGCGTTGGCGTCCGGCGGCAGGCTGGCCATGTAGGCGACCGTCTTGCCGACATTGTCGACGTCCATCAGCGGCTCCGGCTTGATCGAGCCGTCGGCCTGCGGCACGCCGTCCTTCATGCGCGCCGCCATATCGGTGAAGGCGTTGCCGATGTCGATCTGGCCGCAGGCGATGTCGTGTTTGCGGCCGTCCAGCGCGGTCGACTTGGTCAGCCCGGTGATGGCGTGCTTGGTCGCCGTATAGGGCGCCGAGTGGGGGCGCGGCGCATGGGCGGAGATCGAGCCGTTGTTGATGATGCGGCCGCCGCGCGGCGACTGGCTCTTCATGATCCGGATCGCCTCCTGCGTGCACAGGAACGCTCCGGTCAGGTTCGTGTCGACGACTGTCTTCCACTGCTCGAAGGACAGGTCCTCCATCGGGATGGCCGGGGCGCCGGTGCCGGCGTTGTTGAACAGCAGGTCGAGGCGGCCGAACGTCTCCTTCGCCTTGGCGAACAGCGCCTTGACCGAGGCCGGGTCGCCGACATTGGTCGTGACGCAGAGCGATTTGGCGCCAGCCTTCAGCATCTTCGCGGTGGCCTCGAGGGCGTCGGCGCGCCGTCCCGCCAGGACGACCGCATACCCCTCGCCCGACAGCGCGATCGCGACGCTGCGCCCGACTCCGCTGCCTGCCCCCGTGACGACGGCCACCTTGTTCGCTGCCATTGATCGAGTCCTCCGTGAGAATGCGCGGGTCAGGCGCGGGTGGCACCGCCCTCATCCCCCGCCTTCTCCCGCTTGCGGGAGAAGGGCCCGAGCCGCATCGCGCTGGAAACCCTCTTCCGCTTGCGGGAGAGGGTAGGGTTGAGGGTCGCGCCACAGGCACCGGACCCTGAAACGAGCGTACTAGCTACGGTCGTTTTGCGGCCCGCGCAAGAGGCGACTGAGCCGGATCGGCGCGGCCGTCAGATCGGCCGGCAGACGGCGGCGATGCTGCTGCGCTCCGCCATGCGGTCCCACCAGCGCTGCAGCGCATCGTGCCGCCGCAGCATCGCCGCGCCTTCAGGCGCCATGCGGAAATAGGCGAGCATCGGCGCGGCGTGCAGGTCGGCCAGGGTCGGCTCCGGTCCCGCGAGATACGGCGCGCGGTCCATCAGCCCCGCGAGCGCGCCGAGGCACTTCTCCGCAACCGGAAGTGCCGCGGCGACCTTCTGCTCGTCGGCGGCACGCCCCCGCGCCGGCGCGCGCACGCGTTCGACGAAGATGTCCCAGACCATCGCGCGGTAGGCATAGTTGTCGAGGATGGCGATGATCTGGTTCATGCGCGCGCGGGGCTTCGCGTCGGCCGGCTGAAGCCGCGGCCCCGGAAAGGCCTCGTCGACATAGCGGTTGATCGCGCCGCTCTCGTAGAGCCGGAATCCGTCGTGCTCGAAGGCGGGAATGCGCACGAACGGATGCCGCGCGAGATACGCCGGCGGCGGCCCGCCGCCGGTGAAGATGTCGATCTCCTCCAGGCGATGGGCGACGCCCTTCTCCGTCAGCGTCAGCAGGACGCTGCGCGTATAGACGCTGTAGACGGCGCCAAATACGATGGGCTCGCTCACGGAACCTCCCTGACGTCGCCATCCCTGGAAAGGCCTGCCATGCCCGTCACCATCTACCACAACCCGCGCTGCTCCAAGTCCCGGGAGACCCTTGCCCTGATCGAGGCGAAGGGCGTCAAGCCGGCCGTGATCGAGTATCTCAAGACCCCGCCGTCTGCGAAGGATCTGAAGGGGATTCTCGCCAAGCTCGGGATGAAGCCGCGCGCCCTGCTGCGCACGAAGGAGCCGCCCTACAAGGATCTCGGCCTCGACGATCCGAAGCTGTCCGACGACGCCCTGATCAAGGCGATGGTCGAGAACCCGGTGCTGATCGAGCGGCCGATCGTCGTCAACGGCGACAAGGCGGCGCTGGGACGGCCGCCGGAGGCGGTGCGCAAGATTCTCTAGGCTCGCCGCTTCCAACGCCTTTACGGATTTCTAACCATAAGCGCGCCGCGCGGTGCGCGGCCGATAAAGAGTATCGAAACCGATCCGGTCTTTACTGGCCCTTATTGCGGCGGGCGACGAAGCCTGCTGGTGCGCATGAGGGGTCAGAATGCAGGCGCAAGCAGCGGCGCAGCAACGCGCGCGACGGATCGGCATCGTTACGGCCATCGAGGGTTGGCGCCTGACCGGCGCCGTCGTGGCCAACGCGGGCGCCGGACAGGCCGCGGACGCGATTCCGCAGTTCGGCGCCCTGGTGCGGATTCAGGCGCCCGAATCGAGCCTCTACGGCCTGATCAACCGCATCTGGCTGCGCGAGGGCAACAACGGCCCCGCCGGCGCCGTCGCGATGTTCGAGATCGAGATCCTCGGCGAGATCGTCGGCGGCGTCGACGAGCCATCCGGCAAGTTCCGGCGCGGCATCTCCTCCTATCCGCGCGTCGGCTCGGAAATCATGGAAACCGCGCGCGACGAGGTCGCCCGGGTCTATGCGCTGCCGGGCTCGGCGAATGTGCGCGTCGGCACGCTGCACCAGAACCCGGCCCAGCCGGTGCATGTCATGGTCGACCAGCTCCTGGGGCGGCATTTCGCGGTGCTCGGGACGACCGGCTCGGGCAAGTCCTGCGCGACGGCGTTGATCCTCAAGGCCGTGCTCGATTCCTATCCGCAGGGCCACATCGTCATCATCGATCCGCACAACGAGTATTCGCGCGCCTTCGGCAGCCGCGCCAAGCTCCTCGACCCGACGAGCCTGCGGCTTCCGTACTGGCTGCTCAACGCCGAGGAAGCGGCGGCGATTTTCTGCTCGCAGGACCAGCAGACGCGCGAGTACGAGATGGCGATCCTGCGCGATGCGATCCTCAAATGCCGCCGCGAGTATTCGGGGGCGCGCGGCACGGTCCGCGCCAATGTCGGCCACATCACCGTCGATACGCCGGTGCCGTACTTCCTGGCGGAGATGGCCGCCACGATCGAGAAGGGGCTGGGCAAGCTCGAGAAGCCGGGCGGCGCCATTCCCTATCAGCGCCTGCTGGCGCGCATCGAGGCGCTGAAGGCCGACGAACGGTTCGCCTTCATGTTCTCGCGCGATCCGGTCGACGATACGCTCGCCGACATCGTCGGCAACGTGCTGCGCATTCCGGTCGACAAGCAGCCGCTGACCATCATCGATCTGTCCGGCGTGCCGTCGGAGATCGTCGACGTCCTGGTTTCGCTGATGTGCCGCATCATCTTCGACTTCGCGCTGTGGAGCGCCGAGCACCAGGCGGCACCAACCTTGTTCGTCTGCGAGGAGGCGCACCGCTACGTGCCGCGCGACGAGAAGCTGGGTTTCGAGCCGACCCGCCGTGCGATCGCGCGCATCGCCATGGAAGGCCGCAAATACGGCGTGTCGCTGTGCCTCGTCAGCAACCGGCCGTCGGAGCTGTCGCCGACCATGCTGGCGCAATGCAACACGATCTTCGCGCTGCGCATGTCGAACCAGCACGACCATGATTTCGTCCGCAGCGCCCTGCCCGAAGGCATGGGCGGTCTGGTCGGCGCCCTGCCGGCCCTGCGGCCGCAGGAGGCGATCGCGGTCGGCGAGGGCGTGAGCCTGCCGTTGCGTCTGCGGTTCGACGACCTCGACGAGGCCCACCGGCCGCGGAGTACGACGGCCGAGTATTCGCGGGCCTGGTCGAAGACGGAGATCGGCGCCGAGTTCGTGCGCGATACGATCACGCGCTGGCGCCACCAGCGCCGGGGCGACCACCCTGTTCCGGTGGCGAAGACCGGCACGGGGATTCGCTGATACAGAGCGTTCACTCTCCCCGTTGGCATGCGCCGCGGCGCGCCGATGTAAGGGGATATGACACCTACGCTTCGCGGTACTCTCCTTCCGGTAGAGGACCGGTGTCATACCGATGATCTACGGGCGCGTCTGCGTTTCGAGGAGACGGCGCCCTGATTCAAGGCCTTAACTGAAAGCGCCGTCCGTCAGGGCTGTCGCGTTCCGCGGATGTCGAAGCTCGTTACGGATCGCGAGATTGCCGCGCCGGGTCCGCGCGAGACGATCTTGTGTTGGCCTCACGAGGTGTCCTCAACGGGCGCGGCCCGCGTCTTCTCGTGCGTTTGAAGCGCAAATCCGGCCTTTCCGGACGCGGCAGCCGCCGATGGCTCACGCGCTAGCCCGGCATGCCCCTTGCAACGATTCTGAAAAATGCCTGGAAAGGCAGGGTTGACCGTGGCCATGCGTCGCCATCGACCGACGGGGAGGGTCCCATGCAAACGACCTGCGACATTGTCGTTCGGGGCAGGCATGTCCTGCCGTGCGGGTTCTCCATGAGCCTGGACGGTCGCACGGTCTCCAAGGCTGTCGCGACGGGGCTGGGCCTGCTGCTTCTGTCGGCGGCGCTGTCCGCCGCCCTGGCGCTGCCGATCGACCGTTACCTGACGATCCAGCCGATTGCCGTGTGTTCCGACGCCGGCACCGACTGCGCCGATGCCGACGGGATGATCGAGCGGTCGCGCGCGGTGACGCAGGCGGTCTACGACCAGGCCGGCACATCGATCGTCTATCTGCCGACGCGCTTCTACAACGAAACCGACTATCTCACGATCACACTGAACCCCACGGGGCTGACCGACGAGGCGCGCCAGCTCCTGCGCACGCCGGGCCACCTGCAGAGCGAGAATCCGACCACCCTGAACATGTATTTCGTCGACCGTCTGCAGGACCAGGCGGGCCAGGCGAATGCGCTGGGCTTCGGCTTCATCAACGGTAACGGCATCATCGTCGGCGAAGCGGCGCTGATCGACACGATCGCGCACGAGATCGGCCACAACCTCGGCCTCGATCACAACACGTTGGGCGCGGGCGGCGCCGCGAACATCATGACCGGCGTCGGCCGGCGTTCGCCGACCAGCCTTGCCGACATCAGCGGCGGCCTGTCGGACCAGTTCACGGCCCAGCAGATCGCCAAGGTGCGCGAACCGCTGTTCTCCGTTCAGCAGTTCGTGGCGCGGCTGGAACGCGATCTATCGGGCGGCCAACAGAATTACTGCTTCGGCCTGCAGAATTCGGCGTGCTTCAGCGTCCACTCGCCGATTCCCTATCCGAGCTATCCGCTTTTCAACAATGCTTCGACGGACCCTCTGCCGGTGCCGGAGAGCATCCGGCGGATACGGCTCCGCTACCTGCCGGGCTCACCGATCAACGGCATTGTTCCCGACACCTTCAACTTCTATATGCGCTATCTCGACGCGCTGCTGGATCCGAGCCTGCAGATGGTCGTGGGACTGCCGCTCAGCGACGCGGGCGTGCGCCAGTTCGACCTGCGCCCGACGCAGCAGGTGCTTCCCGATGGAACCATAGAGATCGTCTTCGACTTCACCGACCCCGCTCTTGTCGAAAGCTCGGCGACGGTTCTTCTGCCCGGTTTCGGCCAGATCGTTGATCCGGTCACGGACACGAGCCTGCCGCCGTTCACGATCCATGACGAGTTCTGGTTCGTGACGCAGCACACCACCCTCGGCACCGGCGATGCGCCGATGCCGCTCTCGGTGCAGTTCGACTTCACCAGCGGCTTCTCGTCGTTCGGCCTGTTTGACGGCGTCAGGGCGACGACGGAAACGCCGACCGAGCAGTTCTTCCAGGACGGTTTCTATCCGACCTACGGCGCGGGAGTCGTTCTGCCCGAGCCGGTCGAATTCGCGATCTCATACATACCGGAGCCGGCGACGCTCGCGCTGTTTGCCGGCGGCCTGTTGATCATCGCCTCTGTACGTCCCGGGCGTCGGCGCTCGGCGTGTCCCGGGTGCGCCTAGCTGTCGTCGGCGCGGTCCTCGAACGCGACCGCCAGGCGGCGCCGGACCGGCAAGGCCCGCAGGACCTTGAGGCGCTTCTTCTTGGAAATGCCTTTCCAGCGCTTGATCTCGTCCCGGGTCCGCAGGCAGCCGCGGCACCAGCCGCTGCGCAGGTCGACCTTGCAGATGTCAATGCACGGAGACTTCACTTTGCTCATGCGGAGGCTCGTGACCAGGACCGGATTGCGCTGATCCTGATCTAGGTATCGGGACGGAACTGCTCAAGGGGCGCCGGCTGGCGAACACCGATGCCCGACCGCAGCGGCCCGATCATGATGATCGTCCCCAAGACCGCCGCGCCCGTGACGGCCACGATCATGGGCAGCGCGGTTCCGTCGTGTACGCCGCCCACGACCACCGTCGCCACCGCGCTGACCGCCATCTGGATGAAACCGAGCAGGCCCGATGCGGCGCCGGCGTTCTGCGGGGTCAGGGACAGCGCCGTGGCCATCGCGCTGGGCATGAACATGCCGCCGCCGAAGACGGAGAGCGTCATCGGCAGGAACAGGGACCACGGGCTGTCCGGTTCGATCAGCCAGCCCACGGGCAGCAGCAGCGCGCCGAGGCTCAGGATGCTGGTCCCGACGGCCATCAGGACGCGAGTGCCGACGCGTGTTGAAAACCGGCCGGCCAGGAAATTGCCGGCCATGAAGCCGAGGCTGACCAGCGCTATGAACAGCCCGTAGTCGCTGGCGGGCCGGCCCATCTGCGTCACGACGATGAAGGGCATCGTCGCGATGAACGCGAACCAGCTCGCCGATCCCAGCGCGACCGCGCAGGCCAGGGGCAGGAAGCCGCGCTGGGTCAGCAATACGGCGTATGTTCGCATCAGGCCGGCGAAGGACAGCGACGGGCCGGGCGACAGGTTCGTCTCCGGCAGGCGCCAGAACGTGGCGAGCAGGACGAAGATGGAAGGCGCGAGCAGCAGGAAGAAGGACATGCGCCAGCCCCAGCGATCGCTGATCAGCCCGCCCGCCGCCGGCGAGGCGAGCGAGCACACCACGATCGCCATCGTGATGTAGCCGAGCATGCCCGCCGCCTTGTCGCGCCCGAAACAGTCGGTCACGATGGCGCGCGACAGCACCATGCCGGCGACGCCGCCGATGGCCTGGACGAGGCGCGAGGCGAGCAGCGCCTCGATCGACTGGACCATCGTGCATACCGCCGTCGCGACGACGAACAGCGCGAGGCCGCCGAGCAGCAGCGGACGACGCCCGTAGCGATCCGACAAAGGGCCGTAGACGAGCTGCGCCACCGAGAATCCGAGCAGATAGACCGCGACGACAAGCTGGGCGGTGCCATAGGACACGGAGAAGTCGCGCGTCAGCAGCGGAATCGCCGGCACCAGCAGATGCATCGCGAACGGCCCCAGCGCCGAGGAGAGGACGAGCACGACGACGGGAAGGGGCTGGGCGGCAGGCACCATTGTGTCTTGCGATACGGCGGGATTCGGAGGGTTGCGAACGGCGCGTCCGCAGCGATGCGCGGAAATCGGCATCTCCGCCCCTCATCGTCGCCGCATCGGCTCGTCGCGGTCAACAGCCGCGGATGCACGGCGGACATTTCCGGCACGCAGTGCTCGCGTGCCGGAAAACCCGCAAATGCGGGGCGGCCGGCCGCCCTTACTTGATGATCGCGTCCACCGCGCTGCGGAGCTTGGCGTCCGCCTGCGCGAGCCGGTCCTTGATGCCGGCGACGATGCCCTCGTCCTTCGAGAGCAGATCGCCGAACAGCTTCGCCTGCCGCTGCGATTCCGTGGGGGCGGGGCCGCCCTGCAGGGTGCGCTTGGCGATGAAGCGGCCGGGATCGAGCGACTCGCTGATCTCTGCCTGCGTCAGGCCGGCCGGCGTGCCGTGGTACAGCACGGCCGCCTCGTCGAGCAGCTTCGGCGTGACATCGGCCGGCCCGAGGCCGCGCTCCTCGCACAGCCGGACGAGGATGCCGACAACCTGGTGCGCCGTGCGCCACGGCATGTCCTTGCCGCGCACCAGCGCGCTGGCGAGGTCCGTCGCCGTCGCCCAATGACGCCAGGCGCGCTCGCGCATGTGCTCCTTGCGCAGCTTGAGCGCCGGCAGCAGCTCGCAGAACCAGTCGAGATGCTGGACGAGGTTGTCGCCGAGCCGCCACGTCATCTCCAGCGCCGGGTAGCGCTCCGTGATCGGCAGGCCCGTCGTGCCCTTCAGCGCGTGGTACGAGGCGACAACGCAGGCGATGGCTTCGGCCGACGCGCCCTTCACCTCGGCGGGCCCGATCACGTTCTTCTTCTGCATCATGATCGACGACGTGCCGCAGAAGCGGTCCGGGATGTCGACGAAGGCGTACTCCATCGTGCTCCACTGGATCAGGTCCTCGGCCCATTTCGCCATGGAGTGGTAGAGCACCGAGAACACCATCGCGACCTCGATGCTGTCGTCTGCGTTGAGCTCGAGGATCGCGTCGGCGCAGTTCTCGTGCACCGAATCGAAGCCGAGCAGCTCCGCCGTGCGCTTGCGGTCGATGTCGAAATCGGAGCCGACCATGATCGCCGCACCCGCGGGACTGGTGTTGATGCGCTGGTAGGCGCCGTGATGACGATCGAAATCGCGCGCCAGGGTCGTCACCCAGGACAGGTACAGGTGCGCCAGCGTCATCGGCTGCGCATGCTGGCCGAAGCTGTAGCCCGGCAGGATCGCATCCGTGTTCTGCTTCGCGAGGTCGATCAGGGTGCGGCGCAGGCGGTTGATCGCCGCCATCACGCCGATGAGCTTCTCGCGCTGCAGCCAGTTGATGCTGACCGAACTCAGGTCGCCCGAGCTGCGCGCGACGTGGAAGCGGCCGCCGATCTCCTCGCCCAGCTCGCGGATGACATACTGCTCGCCGGAATGGAGGCCGCCGCCGACCTGCGAGCGCGTTTCGACGACGCCCTTCTTCTCCAGGCCGCGGAACGACTTCAGGATCGCCGCACCCGTCTTGCGCGGCAGGATGCCCTGTTCGACCAGCATGACGGTGTGGGCAAGGTCGAAGGCGTGCACGGCGGGCAGCATCGCCTTGGTGCGGCCGGCATAGAGCTTGCCGAGGTGCGGAAGCATTTCCTCGTTCAGGCGGATCCCCGCCGTCCGGTAGCCGCGGTATTCCTCGGATTTCTGCTTCAGCATGGCGGGTCCTCTCGTCTTCGAATTCAGGCGGTGTGCTGCAGGAGGTCGACGTCGACCGAATGCGCCGCCTTGAGCAGGCGCACCGTGTAGGGATCGCGCGGCGCGTTCATCACCGTTTCGGTCGGCCCTTCCTCGACGATGCGGCCGCGGAACATCACGGCGACGCGGTGCGCCACCGCCTGCGCCACCAGCAGGTCGTGGGTGATCAGCAGATAGGCGACGCCGCGCTGCCGCTGCAGGTCGACCAGCAGGTTCAGGATCTGCGCGCGGATCGACACGTCGGCGCCCGAGAGCGGCTCGTCGGCGATGATCAGCTTCGGCGCCAGCGCCAGCGCGCGGGCGATGGCGAGGCGCTGCCGCTGCCCGCCGCTCAGCTCGTGCGGGAAGCGGTCCATGTAGTCGGCCGGCGGCCGCAGCTCGACCTGGCTCAGCAACTCCAGCGCGCGCTGGCGGCGGTCGGCGACCGGCGGCACGCATTGGCCGAGCGCCTGCTCGAGGCTGGAGCCGACCGTGCGGCGCGGATTGAACGAGGCCGAGGGATCCTGGAAGACGGGCTGCATGCCGAGCCGGTGCACGCGCAACTCGCGCGCGGGCATGCCGATCAGCGAGCGGCCGTTCAGCAGGATGTCGCCGCTGTCGGGGCGCAGCAGCGACAGCGCCAGCCGCGCGACGGTGGACTTGCCGGAGCCGCTCTCGCCGACGATGGCGAGGCATTCGCCCGCCTCGACCTGCAGGCTGACGCCGTCGACCGCCTTCAGCGGCTCCGCGCCGCGCTGGCGGAAGATCTTGGTGACGTTGCGCAGCTCAAGAATCGGCATGCGCGCGCTCCTTCCGGCGATGGCGCTCGAGCAGCCAGCACCGCGCATCCTGCGCGCCGCCGGTCCGGTCGAGGGCCGGCGGCATCTCGCGCTGGCAGATGTCGATCTTGGCGTCGCAGCGCGACAGGAACGGGCAGAGCTGGAAGGTGCGGTTCAGCGCCGGCACGTCGCCGCCGATGGTGGAGAAGTGGCCGTCATCGCGCCGGCGCAGCCGGGAGGCCTCGATCAGCCCCTTGGTGTACGGATGCGCCGGGCGGCCGAGCACCTCCGCCATCGAACCTGTTTCAATCGTGTGGCCGGCATACATGATGGAGATGCGGCTGCAGGTGGAGCGCAGCACGCCGAGGTCGTGGCTGATCAGCAGCAGGCTCATGCTCAGGGTCGAGCGCAGCTCGCTCAGCAGGGCCAGGATCTCCGCCTGCGTCGTGACGTCGAGGGCGGTGGTCGGCTCGTCGGCGATCAGCAGGCGCGGCCGGCAGCCGAGCGCGATCGCCAGCATGACGCGCTGACGCATGCCGCCGGACAGCTCGTGCGGATAGCGGCGCAGCACCTCGGGTTGGAGCTTCACCAGTGATAGAAGTTCCGCGCTCCGTTTCGACGGATCGGCGTTGGGATCGTGGCGGCGCACGCTCTCGCCGATCTGCTTGCCGATGCGCACGACGGGGTTCAGGAAGCTGAGCGGGTCCTGAAACACCATCGCGACGGGATTGCCGCGCACGCCCTCCCACTGCTTTGCGTCGTACTGCGTGACGTCCTTGCCGGCGATGACGATGCGCCCGCCGGTGATGCGCGCGGCACGCGGCGGCAGCAGGCCCATGACGGCGCGGGCCAGCGTCGACTTGCCCGAGCCCGATTCGCCGGCGATGCCCACCGCCGCGCCCTCGGCGATGACGAGGCTTGCGTCCTGGATCGCGTGCACCGTGCGCGTCGGCGTCGCGTAGGTCAGCCGCAGGTCGGATATTTCCAGGATGTTCGGCATTGCTCAGCGCGACCGGCGCGGGTTGAGCGCATCGCCCAGCGCGTCGCCCAGCAGGTTGAAGGCGAGCACCGTGATGAAGATCGCGAGGCCGGGGAACACCGACAGCCACCATGCCGTGAACAGATGGTGCTGGCCGATGCTGAGCATGCGGCCCCAGCTGATGATGTCCGGGCTCGACAGGCCGAGGAAGCTGAGCGAGGCCTCCAGCAGGATCGCGTGCGCCATGATCAGCGTCGCCAGCGCCAGCGCCGGTGCGATCGCGTTGGGGATGACCTCGCCCAGCAGGATGCGCGGCGCGGAGATGCCCATGCAGCGCGCCGAATCGACGAAGTCGAGCTGCGATACGCGCAGCACCTCGCCGCGTGCCACGCGCGCCGTCTGCGGCCATGACAGCAGGGCGATGACGATGACGATGCGGACGAGCCCGGGCCCGAGCAGAGACACGATCAGCACCGACAGGATGAAGGTCGGCATGACCTGGAAGAACTCGGCGATGCGCATGATGACCGTGTCGACCCAGCCGCCGACATAGCCGGCGATGGCGCCGATCGCGACTCCCAGCACGGTCGCGGCGAAGGCGGCGGCGCAGCCGACGAACAGCGACACCTTCACGCCCTCGATCAGGCCGGCCAGCACGTCGCGGCCGAGATCGTCGGTACCGAGCAGATAGACGCCGCCCGGCGGCGCGGTGACCTCCATCGTCAGCTCGAACGGGTCGCTGACATAGACGAAGGGACCGATGGCGGCGACCGCGATCAGGAACAGGATGACCGAGGCGCTGGCGATGCCGATCGGATTCTTCAGAACGCGCCGCAGGCTTTCCGGCATGTCGTTGCTCCCCCTTGCCTCAGGCGCGCGCCATCGTCGCGCGGCGCACGCGCGGGTCGACGACGGCATACAGGATGTCGGTGATCAGGTTGGCCAGCACCACCGCCGTCGCGGCGAGCAGGAAAATCCCGGACAGCACCGGATAGTCGCGGTACTCGATCGAGCTGACGAACAGCCCGCCGAGGCCGGGCCATGCGAACACCGTCTCGGTCAGGATGGCGCCGGTCAGCGAATAGCCGAAATTGTAGCCGATCACCGTGATCACCGGGATCAGGCCGTTGCGCAGCACGTGACCCCACAGCACGGCGGATTCGCTCAGGCCCTTCGCGCGCGCCGTCAGGATGAAGTCCTGGTCGAGCATCTCCAGCATGCTGGTGCGCGCGACGCGGACGACGACCGCCATGTAGGACAGCGTGATGCAGAACGCCGGCAGCGCCAGGTGGCGCAGGTAATCGAGGAACCAGGCGAAGCCGGTGTAGTTGGTCCGCACCGAGCTCATGCCCTGCGCCGGCAGCCAGCCGAGATTGACCGAGAACTCCATGATCAGGAGCTGGGCCAGCCAGAAGACGGGGATCGACACGCCGGCGAGGCTGAGCGCCGTCAGGAAGGTGTTGAACGTGCTGCCGGCGCTGCGCGCGGCCCGCACCGCGATAAAGACGCCGAGCACGGAGGCGACGACCAGCGCCGGGATCATCAGCATCAATGTCACGCCGGCGCGGTCGAGCAGCAGCGGCAGCACCGGCTGACGGTTGACGAAGGAGAAGCCGAGGTTGCCCTGCGCGAGCTGCCCCAGGTAGAGCCCGAGCTGGACGATCATCGGCCGGTCGAGGCCCAGCTCGCGGCGGACCTGGTCGATGTATTCCTGCGGCACGGGGAAGTCGCCGACCAGCGCATTGACGGGGTTGCCCGGAATGATGCGGGTCAGCACGAAATTCACGGCGACGATGCCGATGATGATGATGCAGGCCCAGAGAAGGCGGGCCCCGACATAGCGCATCATTGCAGGGTCTGCTTCAGGCTTTGAGGCAGTCGGAGATCATGCGGAAATCTTTGACCTGCTCCAGGTTGTTGATGGTCTCGCGCAGGTGCTCGAACCGCTTCTGGCCCATCACCGGCACCGCGACCGCCTTGTGCTTGCGCAGCATATCGTCTTCCGTCGGCGGCCGCGCCGCGGCCCCCTTGGAGATAGGGACATGCTTGGTCAGGACCTGCCCCGACTTGAGCCGCACTTCCAGGTCCGGCTCGTCGTAGGCCGCCAGCTTGCGGTCGGCCGCCACTTCGACCCGCGCCATCAGCGCCCTGACCTGGTCGTTGCCCGATTTGAGCGGGATGAACTGCTCGAGCGTGGCCTCGCCGTCCGCCGCGACGACCGCGAGCGCGTAGGGCATGCTGAACTGCCCGTCGAGCACCGTCTCCAGCTCGCGCTTGGCGAACTGCCGCACGGTGCGGTCGGCGCCATGGACGACGATCTTCTCGATCGCGTCGGACTCGACCTTCGCCTCGTCCATGATCGTCAGCAGCGCCTCGATGGAGCTGTGGATGCCGCGGCAGCAGGGGTAGAGCTTGATGCCCGAGCCCATGACGCGGAAATTCTCGCCGAGCTTGTCCACCGTGAGCTCCGGGACGGCCTCGGGCCCACAATAGGTGCTGTAGAAGCCGCCCCACTTGGCTTCCAGGATGTGTTTCGGCCCGCTGACGCCCGACTGGGCGAGGTAGGCCGACATGACGCCGTTCTCGGCGGCGCGCCCGGTATGGATGCGCTTGGTCATGGCGCCGTCGCCGAGGAACGCCCAGGTTCCTGCCGCATGCGAGCCGGCGATGCCGAGCGCCCACATGAATCGCTTGGCGTCGAGGCCGAGCACGGCAGCGGCACCGGCGGCGGCGCCGAACGTCCCGCACGTGCCGGTCGAATGCCAGCCCCGGTCGTTGTGCGGCCGGTAGCCGCCGACGCCGTCGGTCACGCGGCCGGCGACGTCGTAGCCCGCCGCGACGGCGCGCAGCACCGCCTTGCCGTCGGCGCCGATCTCATCCGCGATCGCGCATACCGCCGGAATTACCACCGCGCCCGAATGGCCGCAGCCGCCGAAATCGTCGAACTCCAGCGCATGGCCCGCGGTGCCGTTGACCAGTGCCGCGGCTGCGGGCGGCAGCTTGTCCTTCATCCCCCACAGGCGCGATTCGCCGCCCGCATTGCCGATCGAGGCGCGCACGCCTTTCAGCGTGGCGAGCGCTTCCTCGCTGGTGGCGCCGCGCATGCCGACCAGCAGCATGTCCAGCAGCACCCGCTTGCACATGGCGACAACCGGTGCCGGCAGATCCTCGACGCGGGCGCCCGCCCAGTAGTCGGCAAGGCGCTCCGTCAGCGACGGGCCGCTCTCGGCCCCCGCGCTCACCCTTCCAGCCATACGTCTTCCCAGTGGCTGTAGCCCGTGCTCCACGCCCATTTACCCTTCACGCGGGTGGAGGCGACATTGATGCTCGCCGTCTCCCAGATCGGGATGACGGGAAGGTCGCGCGCCAGGATCGGCGCCGCCTTCTTGTACGCGGCGCCACGGCTGGCGAAGTCCGACTGGTTGGCGCCTGCGTCGAACAGCGCATCGATCTCGGGGTTGGAATAGCCGGAGACGTTCAGGAACGGCCGCTTCTGGATGGCGGAGGAAATATAGAGCCGCGCCACGCCCAGGGCGGGGTCGCCCGCGGTCGAGTAGGCCTGCAGGGTCACGTCGAAATCCCACTCGGCGAAGACCTTCTCCATGATCACGTTGCGCGGCGCGCCTTCGAACACGAGCTGCACGCCGGCCTGGCCCCATGTGGCGGCAAGGACCTGCGACAAGCGCCCGAAATCCGTGTCGGTCGAGTCGAAGGCGAGCTTCACCTCCAGCCGCTTGCCGCGCGAGTCCGGCTTGATGCCGGCTTCGTCCAGCGCCTTCTTCGCCGCATCGATGCTGAACGCGTACATCTTGCCGAGATCGATGTTCGCGTCATGCGCCCAGCTCAGCCGCGAGTCCATGTGGTTGCGCGGTACGTTGCCGAGGTCGTGGTAGATGACCTTCTTGATGTATTCGCGGTTGGTGGCGCGCAGCAGCGCTTCGCGGACCTTGATGTTGTCGAACGGCTTGCGGCGCAGGTTGAAGATAAGGACCTTGTCCTGCGGCACCGCCTGCTCGCGAAGCTGCAGGCGGGGATCGCTCTGCGCTTCCTTGATGCGGCTCGGCGGATAGAAATAGAAGTAGCTGTAGTCGACCTCGCCGGCCTTGAGTGCCAGCACGCGCGTGCCGCCATCCGGAATGATCTTCAGCACGATCTGGTCGAGATAGGGCTTGCCCGGCTGCCAGTAGTTCGGGTTGCGCTCCAGCACGAGCCGGTCGCCGCGGCGCCATTCCTTCAGGATGAACGGGCCGGTGCCCACCGGCTTGTCCAGAGAGGCGGGGTTTTCCAGCACGTTCGTGCCCTTGAACAGATGCGCGGGCACGATGGCCGCGCCGGCATAGGCCGACAACGAGAAGAGCAGCGGGCCGTAAGGCTTCGACAGTTGTATGACGAGGGTGCGCGCGTCGGGCGTGTCGATGCTCGTGATCAGGTCGGCCGCAGCCTTGAAGCGGGCGCCGTACTTGGTGCTCACTTCCTCGAGCGTGTATTTGACGTCGGCCGAGGTGAACGGCTTGCCGTCATGCCACTTCGCGTCGACCAGCTTGAACGTGTAGCGCAATCCGTCCGGCGTGATCTCCCACGACTCGGCAAGGCACGGCACCGCGCGGAAATCCTCGTCGATCGTCGTCACGCCCTCGTACACGAGCGAGCCGAGGGTGGTGTCCGGCACGCTGGTGGTGATGCTGGGATTCGAGGAATTGGGGTCGGCGGAGATGACCTGGATCAGCGTTCCGCCTTTGCGCGGCGTGCCCGTCGCCGCGGCCTGCGCCATCGCGCCGGCGTGGGGACCGATGGCTGAAAGGATGAAGGGCGCCGCCAGGGCAACGCGCGCGCCTGATGCCATAAGGTCGCGCCGCGTTATCCCGTGCCGAGAGGAGTCGACACGATTGCCCTGCCCCTTGTCTCCGCCAGACCTGGATTTCATCATGGTCTCCGCTTGCCCGCGGGGGAGGGCACGGTTTCCGTGCCCGCCTCACGCCAGTGATCGCCTGCGCACGGCTCCCTGCATCATCGCTTGTCTGTCGAGGCCGGGTATGCGGAGCCCGTAGCCATCTCGCGATAAGTCGATGAAGCGGTTGCGAGCCGGCCCGGCATCCTATCGACAAGTTGCGGAGATCGGGAAATCGGAATTTTGTTCGGACGGCATAGGAAAATCCTATGCAGCGACGAAACGGCGGATGACCGCCTGTTTTTTCGGCACGGATGCAGCGCTCAAGGCAGGTTCTCGCGGACGATCAGGCTGATCCGCAGCGGCTCGATGCCGGCGAGAGCCGGCTTGCCCTCGCGCAGGTTGGTGAAGATGCGCACGCAGTTGAGCACCATGGTTTGCGGGTCCTGCGTGATCACGGCGTCCATCGTGCCGTCGACGAGCAGGGCACGCGTGTCCGGCGTCAGGCCGTGGCCCACGAAGACGATGTTCTTTTCGCGGCGCGCTTCCTTCAGCGCGCGGCCCACGCCGTCCGAGGCCCCGCCGATATTGTAGATGCCGACGAGGTCGGCATACTGCCGGAGCAGGCTGCGCGTCTGCCGGTAGTTCTGGTCGGAATCGTCATGGCCCTCGCGCATGCCGACGACGTCGACCGCGGGGAACATCTCCTCGCGGCTGTGCAGGAATCCCATCTCGCGCTCCTCGTGTGCGCGGTAGCTGCGGCTGCCTGCGATCAGCGCGATTTTGCCGGCGCGCTGGCCCAGGAAGCGGCCGAGCAGAAATCCCGCCGTTCGGCCCGCGGCGCGGTTGTCGAGCCCGGCATAAGCGGCGCGCCGCGAGTGCAGCAGGTCGGAGATCATGGTGACGACCGGCACGCCGCGGTCGGCGAGCGTACCGATCGCCTCGCGCACCAGCGGATGCTCCAGCGCCATCAGGGCGATACCGTCGGCCTTGCGGCCATGACGCAGCAGGCTGTCGGCCAGCGCCTCGGGCTTGAACGCCTCCACGAACTGGCAGCGGCAGGAGACGTTGAAGGGGGCAAGCGGCTCCTCGGCCGAGGAAATGTACTGGCCGAGCATGCGGAGGTAGCGGTTCGTCCCGGCCGGCAGGAGGAAGACCAGCCGCATCGGCTTCGGCCGCAACCTTTCCAGAAGGTCGGATTCCGGCAGGTAGTCGAGCGCTGCGGCGGCCTTCATGACCCGCTCCGCCGTGACGGAGCGGACGCCGGCGCGGCGGTTCAGGACGCGGTCGACAGTGGCGGTCGAAACGCCGGCTGCACGGGCGATGTCGGACGCGCGGGCGCGGCGCGGCTGGACACCGATTTCCACCGCCTCAAGCTTCGGATTGCGCTCGAAGTTCATCAAAATTCATCAAAACAGATGTTTTGACCGGTGTCGATAGGCTGCACTACGGTGAATGAAACTGATGCACCGCGTGCATCAGATTACATCAGAACGTCGGGAGGATACGATGTCGGCATTTCGCTCCGGACTGACGCGGTCCGGATTTCTCAAGGTCTGTGCGCTCGCAGTGCTCGCCGCCGCGACGGTCCCTTCGGCGCAGGCCCAGCGCGCGGTCGAGCTTCGTTACGGCCACATGAATCCGCCGACCAGCGCCGCCGGCATCCAGGCGCAGATGCTGGCCGACGCGATCGCCAAGAACAGCAATGGCCAGGTGACGGTGAAGGTCTACCCGTCTTCGCAGCTCGGCAAGCTGCAGGAGCTGGCGGAAGCGGTGTCGACCGGCGCGATCGCGCTGTCGCACAACACGGCCGGCGGCATCGGCTCGCTCTACGAGCCGTTCGCGGCGCTCGACACGCCCTATCTCTATCGCGACTACGACCACCTCATGAAGGTCGTGAGCGTGGACTCGCCGGTCATGAAGAAACTCAACGAGGGGCTTATCAAGGCGGCGGGCGTTCGTGTCCTCTATGCGTACTATTTTGGCACGCGCCACCTGACGACGAACAAGGCGATCCTGCAACCCGCGGACCTCTCGGGCGCGAAGATCCGCGCGATCCCGTTCCCGATCTACATGACCGCCGTGCAGGGTCTGGGCGCGGTGCCGATTCCGGTCGACTGGTCCGAAGTGCCGACGGCGCTGGCCACCGGCGTCGTCGCGGGGCAGGAGAATCCCGTGAATGTCGTGCTGTCGAGCAAGCTGTACGAAGCGCAGTCGCACCTGATGCTGACCGGCCACGTCATGAACGCGCAGGTCATCGTCATCAACGAGAAGGTCTGGCAGGGCTTCTCTCCGGCGCAGCGCGAGGCCGTCGCCGCGGCGGCCAAGGACGTGCAGAAGCGCGCCAGCGACATGGTGCGCCAGCAGGAGGCCGACGAGATCGTCAAGCTCAAGGAGCTGAAGATGACCGTGATCGGCCCGGAGCAGGGGCTGAAGCTGGATGCCTTCCGCGCCTCAGTGAACAAGCTGGTGCAGGAGAAGTTCGCGTCGAAATATGCGGACCTCTACAAGGACGTCGCCGCGATCAACTGAACAGCGAGGCGCCGGCTCGCGCAGCCGGCGCCTCGAGTCTTCCGAGGCCGTTCGTGAGCACCTCGCCATCCCCAGTGCCGACCGCATGGCCGGAGCGCCTTGCAGGATGGGCTGAAAATCTTGCCATCGCGATGCTGTTCGCGATGTCCGCACTGGTCGTGCTGCAGGTGATTGCCCGCGACGGGTTCCATCTCGGTCTTGCATGGGCGGACGAACTGGCCCGCTATGCCGGCCTCACCATCGTCTACCTCACGGCGCCTCTGCTTCTGCTCGCCAACAAACACGTCCTGGTCGACATCCTGATCAACGTGCTGCCGAATCGTCTGCGCGCGGCAGTCGACTGCCTCAACGAAGTGTTGATGGCGCTGTTCTGCGTTGCATTCCTGTGGGGCGGTTGGCTGTTCATGGAGCGCGCCGGCAAGTTCTCCACGCCGGCGCTGGGCATGCCGAACCTCGTCTTCTATGCCCCGGTCATGCTCGGCATGGTCCTGCTCCTCGCAGCCTCGCTCGTCCGCTGCGTGCGCCAGCTGGCGCGGCTGCGGCGCGGCGACCTGTCGGCGCAGCAGGGCGGAGGGCCGCTGACATGATGAGCCTGGCCGCCTTGGTCCTGTTCCTCGTGCTGATGGTGCTGGGCCTGCCGATCGCCTTTGCGATGGGCTTTGCCGCCGTCGTCGTCATCTGGTGGGGCGGCTTCCCGCTAACCGTCATCGCGCAGCGCAGCGTCAACGCGCTCGACTCCACGCCGCTGCTGGCGGTGCCGCTGTTCATCTTCGCCGCAAGCCTGTTCAACCATGCCGGCATCACGCGGCACCTGTTCGAGCTGATCCGCGTCATCGTCGGGCGTATCCGCGGCGGCCTCGGTCACGTGACGGTGCTGACCAACCTCGTCTTCTCCGGCATCTCCGGCGCGGCGCTGGCCGATATCGGCGCGCTTGGCGGCACGCAGATCCGCCTGATGCGCGAGCAGAAATACCGCGACGAGTTCTCGGCCGGCATCACCATGGCCGCGGCGACGATCGGCCCTATCTTCCCGCCGAGCATTCCGCTCATCATCTTCGCCGCCGCGGCGGAAGTGTCGGCGGTGAAGCTGCTGCTCGCCGGAATCGTGCCGGCGCTGATCATCGCGGCGCTGCTGATGGTCCAGATTGCGGTCATGGCCCGCATGCAGAACCTGCCGCGTGATGTCGTCGCTTTCTCCTGGCGCAAGTTCGCGATGACGCTGGTCGTCGCGGGGCCGGCGCTGGTGGCGCCGGTGATCCTGATCGGCGGCCTCGTCACCGGCCTGTTCGGTCCGACCGAGGTTGCCGGGGTGACCGTGGCGTACGCGGTCTTCCTCGGCACCGTCGTCTATCGCGAGCTGACATGGGCCGGCGTTGTCGCCGCGGCGCGCGAGACGGTGCACGCCACCGCCAGCGTGCTGTTCATTGTTGCCTCGGCCGCACTGATGGCGTGGGTGTTCACCATCGACCAGATACCGACGCTGGCGACGGAGTTCCTGCTCGGCCTTTCGCGCGAACCGCTGGTTCTGCTCTTCATCGTCAACGGCATCCTGCTCGTGGTCGGCATGATCATGGAATCGATCGCCGCAATCCTGATTCTGGCGCCGATCATCACGCCAGCGCTGGTCGCCGCCGGCGTCGACCCGGTTCAGCTCGGCGTGGTCGTCGTCCTCAACCTGATGGTCGGCCTGCTGACGCCGCCGGTCGGCATGAGCCTGTACATGGTCAGCATCATCGCCCGCATGCCGCTGCACCGCGTCATCGCCGGCGCGGTGCCTTTCCTAATTCCCCTGCTGCTGTCGCTTCTGGTGGTCACGCTGTGGCCCGCCGCCTCGACATGGCTGCCCAACCAACTCGTCAAGTGAACGCGAGACACGTCGCATGAGCAGATTTTTCGGAGACATCCGCCAGGCCGGCTACGTGGTGCCGGACATCGTCGCCGCGATGGATTACTGGAGCCGCGTGCTGGGCATCGGCCCGTGGTTCTATGCGGAGCGGGTGCCGGTCGTGAATTTCCGCTACCGCGGCCAGCCGTCGTCGCCGATCACGTCGGTGGCGCTCGCCAACTCGGGCCCGTTGCAGATCGAGCTGATCCAGCAGCGCAACGACGCCCCCACCATGTACCGCGACTTCACCGCCGCCGGCCGCACCGGGCTGCAGCATGTCGCATACTGGACCGAGACGTTCGACGCCGACATGGCGCGCATCGCGGCGCAGGGTTTCATGGTCGGCATGAGCGGCGAGGTCGGCGAACGCGGCCGTTTCGTCTATTTCGAAACGGAGTATCATCCGGGCACCGTGATCGAACTGTCGGAAGTGGCCGGGCCCAAGGGCAAGCTGTTCAAGCTCATCCGCGACTCGGCGTCAGGCTGGGACGGTCGCGATCCCGTGCGCCCGTTCCCGGACCTGAGCACCCTATGACCGCAGCCGATCGGCTGACCGCGACCTATCTGATCGAAACGCCGCTCGACCCGGCCCGCGCCGCGGACGTGCTCGCGGGCGAGCAGTCCTGCGGCACCTTCGCGCGCGTGCACGGCGAGACGGAGGAGCTGCGCGCCCGCGCCCGCGCCACGGTCGACCGGATCGACGAGATCGAGCCCTTGCGGGCGCCGAGCCTGCCCAATGCCTGGCTGGAACGGCAGGGGACGCAGGGGCCTTGGCGCCGCGCGCGCGTGCGCGTGTCGTTCCCGGTCGGCAATATCGGCGACAACCTGCCGACGCTCGCCGCGACAGTCGCCGGCAATCTCTATGACCTCGGCGAGACGACGGGCGTGCGCTTGCTGTCGCTCGACATTCCGCCGGCCTACCGCGCGCGGTTCGAGCGGCCGCGCCAGGGCATCGCCGGCACGCGCCATCTCGCCTCCGTACCGGACCGGCCGCTGCTGGGCACCATCATCAAGCCGAATGTCGGGCTGAGCGCCGAGCAGACGGGGGCCTTGGTCGGCGAGCTGTGCGATGCGGGCATCGACTTCATCAAGGACGACGAGGTCTGCGCCAACCCCGTCCATGCGCCGCTGGTCGAGCGCGTGAAGGCCGTCATGGGGCGTGTGCGCCGGTTCCAGGACCGGGCAGGCCGCCGGGTGATGGTGGCGTTCAACATCACCGACGACATCGACGCGATGCGCCGCCATGCCGAGCTGGTCGAGCGCGAGGGCGGCTCGTGCGTGATGGCGAGCCTCAACTGGTGCGGCTTCTCGGCCATGACCGCGTTGCGGCGCTCGACGGGTCTTGCCATCCACGGCCACCGCAACGGGTTCGGTGCGTTCGCGCGCCATCCCGCCCTCGGCATCGGCTTCGACGCCTATCAGGCGCTGTGGCGCCTGGCCGGCATCGACCACATGCACGTGCACGGAATGGACGGCAAGTTCGCCGACGCCAATGACGAGGTGGCCGCGGCCGCGCGCGCCTGCCTCGCGCCCATGGCGGATGGCGACGGCGTCATGCCGGTCTTCTCGTCCGGCCAGTGGGCCGGCACTTTGCCGACGACCTATGCCGCGCTGAAGAGCCCGGACATGATCTTCCTCGCCGGCGGCGGCATCCTCGCGCATCCCGACGGACCGAGCGCCGGCCTTGCCAGCATGCAGCAGGCATGGGACGCGGTGCGCGGGGGAACCAGCCTCGAAGCCTATGCGCACAAGGCACCGGCCTTGCAGCGCGCACTCGCCTTCTTCGCGAAGAAGTAGAAGGCGCACCGTGTCGCCGCGCATCGGTTATTACGGCGACGATTTCACGGGCGCCACCGACACATTGATGACGGCGACGCAGGCGGGGCTGCGAACGGTCCTCTTTTTCGGTGCGCCGACGAAGGCGCAGCTCGACGCGGCCGGCCCGCTCGACTGTATCGGCATCGCCGGCGTGGCGCGCTCGATGACCAATGCCGAGATGGAAACGGAGCTGGCACCGGTCGGCGCGTTCTTCGCCGACAGTGCCGTGCCGGTCGTGCACTACAAGACCTGCTCCACCTTCGACAGCTCGCCCGCGATCGGCAATGTCGGCGTGGCGGTGTCGGTGCTGCGCCGGTTCATCAGGAACCCGTTCGTCCCGATCGTCGGCGGGCAGCCGAACCTGAATCGCTACTGCATGTTCGGCAATCTGTTCGCCGCGGCGGAGATCAACGGGCCGGTCCACCGCATCGACCGGCACCCGACGATGAGCCGCCATCCGGTGACGCCGATGGACGAGGCGGACCTGCGCCTGCATTTCGCGCGGCAGGGGCTCAAGCACATCCCGTCGGTCGCCTACACCAGCTATGCGCAGCCGCCTGAGATGCTAGCGGCGCAGGTCGACCGCCTGCTCGCGGAGCGGCCCGACGCCATCCTGTTCGACGTCGGCGAGGTGTCGCATCTGGCACCGGTCGGGCGGATCATCTGGCAGCGGGCGCAGCAGCAGCCCTTGCTCGCCGTAGGGCCGAGCAGTGTCGTGCAGACGCTCGCCGAGTTCTGGCGGCAGGCGGACGCGAAGGCGGCGAAGCCCGTGCTGCCGCGCGTCGCATCCGCTGCTGGTCCCGTCTTCGTCCTCGCCGGCAGCCTGTCTCCGGTGACGGCGCGCCAGATCGGTGCGTCGTTGTCCTACGAGCGTGTGCCGGTAGACGCGGCGCGCTTGGCGAAGCGCGATGCGCCCTATATCGATGCGCTGCTCGCTGGCGTGCTCGCGCGCCTCGATCGCGGCGCCAACGTGATCGCGCACACGGCCGTGCTCGGCGGTGCTACGCCGGGACGGAGCCCGGACACGTCGATGCGCGAGCTGGCCGTCGCGTGCGGCGCGTTCCTCGCGCGCCTGCTGGCGAAGAAGAAACTGCGCCGTGTCGGCGTGGCCGGCGGCGATACGTCGAGCTATGCGCTGACGGCGCTCGATATCTGGGGCCTCTCTTATATCGGCGCGGTGGGGGACGGCTCCGCCCTGTGCCGCGCGCATGCGCAATCCGGCCTCGACGGGACGGAGCTGATGCTCAAGGGCGGCCAGATGGGGCCGCCCGACGTGTTCGAGCGCCTCGTGCACGGCGCCTGACCTGAGGGGGGAGCGGACGATGCAATTCGCGGGAAAAGTCGCGCTGGTCACCGGCTCAGGTCGCGGCATGGGCAGGCGCATCGCCGAGCGCTTCGCGCGCGAGGGCGCGGCCGTCGGCGTGTGCGACCTGCTCGCCGACCGCGCGGAGACTGCGGCGCAAGCCATCGCCGCCGCGGGCGGCAAGGCGCTGGCCCTGGTCGCCGATGTCAGCGACGAGGCGGCGGTGAAGGCGATGACCGACCGCCTCGTCGATCAGTTCGGCCGCATCGACATTCTGGTGAATGCCGCGGGCGGATACGGCGAGACCTACCGCGCCACCCACGAGATGCCGGTGAGCGAGTGGGACATGGTCATCGACTCGAATCTCAAGGGCAGTTTCGTCTGCGCGAAACTGGTGATCCCGCACATGATTCGGCAGGGCGGCGGTCGCATCATCAATTTCTCGTCCAACGCCGGCCGCACCTACAGCCCGTGGCTCGGCTCTTGTTATACCGTCGCGAAGACGGGCGTCATCGGCCTGACGCGCCACCTGTCGCGCGAATATGCGAAGAACGGGATTCTCGTGAACACGATCGCGCCGGGCCCGACCCGCGGCGAGCGCGTCAGCGATCTGGTCGGCGACGGCAAGGGCGCCGAGGAGATGGCGCGCGGGATTCCGCTGGGGCGGCTGGGCGAGGCCGACGACATCGCCAATGTCGCCTTGTTCGTAGCCTCGGATGCCGCGAGCTTCATGACCGGCGCCATCCTCGACGTCAACGGCGGCTTCGTGCTGGCCTAGTCCTCAGGAATCCGTAAAGCCGAAGCGCGCACGTTCCGCGGCGGCTCCGGAAAGCACGCCTGCGAAGCGCCGCGCGACGTCGGGCAGCGTGGAGCGCTTGCAGACTCCGGCGGTGTAGACCGTCGCAAGCTGCAGCGCATTCGGCAGCAGGCCGACGAGCTTCACGCCCGGCGTATGGAGGATCTCGGTGACCTGCGTGCAGCCGATCGGCCGGCCTGCCGCCGCGGCGAGCGCGCGCATGGCGATATTGCCGCTCGGAAAGACGCGCAGATGCGGCTCGACCTGCCTGCGAAGGCCGAGCTGGTCAAGGATCCGGGCGAAATGCAGTCCGGCGGTCGAAAGCTTCAGGTCCGGGACATAGATGCCGTCGGCCGCAAGCAGCGCGCCGCGCACCGCCGCGTCGTCGCCGATAGGCGGCACGGCATCGCCGTTGCGGACCGCGATCCCCGTTCGCACCACGCCGATGTCCACGGCGGAGCCGGGCAGGACATGATCGGCGGCCTCGAGCTCCTTCACCAGTGCCCTGGTGAGGATCACGAGGTCGGCCGTCGTACCCGCCAGCAGCTTGTCGCGCATGGCACCCACCGCGCCGAACGTGCCTTCGACGGCGCAGCCCGTCTCCGTCCGGAAGGCGGGCGCCAGCGCCTCGACCAGCCCTTGCGCGGCGCCGCCACTCAGGATCCTCAGAATCACGCGCCTGGTCCTACTCGAGCTTGGCGCCGGACACCTTCACCACATGCGCCCATTTCTCGATGTCGCCGCGCAGATACTTGTCGAACTCCGCCGGCGACATCGACATCGGCTCGGCGCCCTGCTTCGCCCACGCCTCCTTGATGTCGGGCCGCGCCAGCACCTTGTTGATCTCGCCGTTCAGCTTGTCGACGATCGACTTTGACGTGCCGGCCGGCGCCATGACGCCGAGCCAGATCGTGGCCTCGTAGCCCGGTACGCCAGCCTCGCCGATGGTCGGCGCATCGGGCAGGACCGCCGAGCGCGACTTGCCCGTCGAGCCGAGCGCCTTCACGCGCCCGCCCTGGACGTACGGCGTCATGGTGGTGATCGCATCGATCATCATCTGCACGTGCCCGCCAAGCACGCTGTTGCGCGCGTCGCCCGAGGTCTTGTGCGGGACGTGAAGGATGTCGGTGCCGCTCATCGCTTTGAACAGCTCGCCCGCCATGTGGTACGGCGTGCCGGGCCCCGAGGATGCGTAGTTGAGCGTGCCGGGCTTCGCCTTCGCCAGTGCGATGAACTCCCGCAGGTCGCTCGCCGGCACGGAGGGGTGCACCACCATCAGCAGATCGGAGCTGTTGACGGGTGCCACGGCCACGAAGTCGCGCATGAGCTGGAACGGCTTGTTCGGCATCAGCGATTCGTTGGCGGTGTGCGCGTTCGACATCATCAGCAGCGTGTAGCCGTCGGCCGCCGACTTCGCGACGGCGTCGGTCCCGATGACGGAGCCGGCGCCGGGCCGCGGCTCGACCGTGAACGGCTGCCGGAGCTGCTCGGAGAGATGTTGGGCCATGACGCGCGCGTACAGGTCGGCGGGTCCGCCGACCCCGAACGGCACCACGATCTTCACCATACGGTTCGGATAATCCTGGGCCGCCGCCGGCGCGGCGAGAACGGCGAGCACCGCGAGCGCTGCGCCAAGCCCTCGTAGCTTTTGCATCTGCTTCCTCCCGGTTTTGTCGTTAGGCGTAGAATACAGGCACCTAAGGTAGAGCGCACCAGGGACCGAGCTTGGCCGCAAAGGCGAGGCCGGGAGGGTTGATTTCGCGGGACAAAAGCCACTTATCTAGTAATCCCCTAGCCTGATCCGGAAGCGGCTGCCGAGAGGCGGCCGTCGCGCTATCATCGACCCCTCCGCCATATCCAACGACCGGAACGCCGTGAGCCTGGCCTCCCTGTTTCATCCCGCCGTCGCCGCATGGTTCTCCTGTCGCTTCGCCAGGCCGACGGCGGCGCAGAGCGAAGCGTGGCCGGCGATCCTCGACGGCGGACATGCCCTGATCGCGGCGCCGACGGGCTCCGGCAAGACGCTCGCCGCGTTCCTCGCGGCCATCGATTCCCTGGTGCGCCAGGGTGTGGCCGGTACGCTCCGCGACGAGACGCAGGTGGTCTACGTCTCTCCCCTGAAGGCGCTGTCGAACGACATCCAGCGCAATCTGGAGGCGCCGGTCGCCGGCATCCGCGACGCGCTGCGCGCGCAGGGCCTGCCCGATGTCGAGATCCGCACCCTGGTGCGCACCGGCGATACGCCGGCCAGCGAGCGCGCCAGCATGCGCCGCCGGCCGCCGCACATCGTCGTTACCACGCCCGAGTCGCTCTACGTCCTGCTGGGTTCCGAGTCGGGCCGCACGATGCTTGCGACCACGCGCACCGTTATCGTCGACGAGATTCACGCGGTTGCTCCGAACAAGCGGGGCGCGCACCTGTCGCTCTCGCTCGAACGGCTCGCCGCGCTGTGCGGCGGGCGGGTGCAGCGCGTCGGCCTGTCGGCAACGCAGAAGCCGATCGAGGAAGTGGCGCGGTTCCTGGTCGGCGCGGGTCCCGACGGCAGGCCGGGTGCCGATTGCCGCATCATCGACTCAGGCCACCGCCGCGCGCGCGATCTCGCGCTGGAGACGCCGCCGTCGCCGCTCGAGGCGGTGATGTCGGCCGAGGTCTGGCAGCAGGTCTACGACCGCCTCGCCGAGCTGATCGGCGAGCACCGCACGACGCTGATCTTCGTCAACACGCGCCGGATGGTCGAGCGCGCGACACGGCAGCTTTCCGAGCGCCTGGGTGAAGCGCATGTCGCGGCGCACCACGGCAGCCTCGCCAAGGAGCAGCGGCTCGACGCCGAGCAGCGGCTGAAGCGCGGCGAGCTGAAGGCGCTGGTCGCCACCGCTTCGCTAGAACTCGGCATCGATATCGGCGATGTCGACCTGGTCTGCCAGCTCGGCTCGCCGCGCTCGATCGCAAGCTTCCTGCAGCGCGTCGGCCGCTCGGGCCACGCCGTCGACGGCACGCCCAAGGGCCGGCTGTTCCCGCTGTCGCGCGACGAGCTGGTCGAATGCACGGCCCTCCTCGACAGCATCCGGCGCGGCGAGCTCGACCAGCTCGTGATCCCGGAGCGGCCGCTCGACGTGCTGGCGCAGCAGATCGTCGCCGAGGTTGCGGCACAGGAGGCGAAGGAGGAAGCGCTCTATGCGCTCGTCCGGCGCGCCTGGCCTTACCGGACGCTGGCGCGCGAGGAATTCACGGAAGTGCTTCGCATGCTCGGCGACGGGTTCAGCACGCGGCGCGGCCGGCGCGGCGCGCTGATCCACTACGATGCGGTGAACCACGAGGTGCGCGCCAGCCGCGGCGCGCGGCTGACGGCAATCACCAGCGGCGGCGCCATTCCCGACAATGCCGACTATCGCGTGCTGCTGGAGCCAGAGAACCACTTCATCGGCTCCGTGAACGAGGATTTCGCGGTGGAGAGCCTTGCGGGCGACGTGTTCCAGCTCGGTAACCGCTCCTACCGTATCATGCGCGTCGAGCGCGGCGTCGTCCGCGTCGAGGACGCGCACGGTCAGCCGCCGAGCATTCCGTTCTGGCTGGGCGAGGCGCCGGGCCGCAGCGACGAGCTGTCGCGCTCCGTCTCGCGCCTGCGGGCTGATGTCGCCGACCGGCTGGTGGACGATCCGGCCGGCGCGGGTGCCGCACGCTGGCTGGGTACGGAGATCGGCCTCGCCGAGCCCGTCGCCACGGAGCTGGCCGAATACCTGGCTTCGGGCTATGGCGCGCTCGGTTGCCTGCCGACGCAGGACACGCTGGTGTTCGAGCGCTTCTTCGACGAATCCGGCGGCATGCAGCTCGTGATCCATTCGCCGTATGGCAGCCGGATCAATCGCGCGTGGGGCCTCGCGCTGCGCAAGCGGTTCTGCCGCAAGTTCAACTTCGAGCTTCAGGCCGCCGCCACAGAGGACAACATCGTGCTGTCGCTCACCTCCGCGCACAGCTTCGAACTGGCCGAGGTGCGGCACTATCTGCATTCGTCCAGCGCGCGGGAGATCCTGACCCAGGCGCTGCTCGACGCGCCGATGTTCCAGGCGCGCTGGCGCTGGGTGTCGGGGATCGCGCTGGCCCTGCCGCGCATGCGCGGCGGCAAGAGGGTGGCGCCGCAGATCGCGCGGATGAATGCCGAGGATTTGATCGCCTCGGTCTTTCCGGACCAGATCGCCTGCGCCGAGAATCTGCCGGGCGAGCGCGAGATTCCCGACCATCCGCTGGTCCGCCAGACCATCACGGATTGCCTGAGCGAGGCGATGGACGCCGACGGTCTGGAGCGCGTGCTGGTCGGGCTCGAATCCGGCGCGATCCAGGTGGTCGCGCGCGACCTGACCGAGCCGTCGCCGCTGGCCCTCGAAGTGCTGTCGGCACGGCCTTACGCCTATCTCGACGACGCTCCGCTGGAGGAGCGCCGGACGCAGGCGGTCATGGGCCGCCGTTGGCGCGGTCCGGAGAGCGCGGCCGATCTCGGCCGCCTCGATGCGGAGGCGGTCAATCGCGTCCGCACCGAGGCCTGGCCCGACGCCACGAGCGCCGACGAACTGCACGACGCGCTCGCGTGGCTCGGCTATCTCACCGCGGACGAGGCCGTTGCGGTGGAGGCATGGCCCGCCTGGCTCAAGCAGCTCGCGTCCGACCGGCGTGTGACGCAGGTGCAGGCACCGCACGGTGCGCTGTGGGTGACGGCTGAACGGCTGCCGCAGTTTCGCGCGCTGTGGCCGAAGGCGAAGCTGGTTCCGGCGATCTCGGCGCCGCCGAGCGCCGAGCGGACATGGGCGCCCGAAGAGGCGCTGGTCGAAATCCTGCGCGGCCGTCTCGAAGGACTCGGTCCGGCAACGCAGGACGCGCTGACGACGCCGCTCGGGCTTCCACAGAACGATGTGGCGGCGGCGCTCGCGGCGTTGGAAAGCGAGGGCTTCGCTCTGCGCGGCCGTTTCACACCGGGGGCGGCGGCCGATGAATGGTGCGAGCGGCGCCTGCTCGCGCGCATCCACAATTACACGGTCAAGCGCCTGCGCGCGGAGATCGAGCCCGTGGCCGCGCGGGACTTCCTGCGCTTCCTGCTTGGTTGGCAGCGCGTCTCCGTCGGTGCGCGCATGGAAGGACCGGAGGCGATCGACCCGGTGGTCGCGCAGCTCGAAGGCTTCGAGGCGCCGGCGGGCGCATGGGAAGCCGAGATCCTGCCGACGCGGCTTGCCGGCTACGAACCCGCCTGGCTCGACGGGCTGTGCCTGTCGGGCCGGATCGCCTGGATGCGGCTCCGTCCACGCAACGGCAAATCGAATGGCGAACGCAGTGCCGGGCCGGTGCGGACGACGCCGATCACGCTGCTGGCGCGCCGCGAAGCGCGGCTCTGGTCGTCGCAGTCGCCAAGCGACCCGGCGGCCCAGCCGAGCGCGCGCGCCCAATCCGTCGCCGATTGCATCCGCGAGCACGGCGCCTCGTTCTTTGACGAGCTGGTCGATGGCACGGGCCTGCTGCGGCCGCAGGTCGAGGAGGCGCTGGCCGAGCTGGTGGCGCTCGGCTTGGTGAACTCGGACAGTTTCGGCGGCCTGCGCGCGCTGCTCGTGCCATCGGATCAGCGCAGGCCGGGCGCCGGCGCCAGGCGGCGGCGCCGCACGGTCGATTTCGGCATGGAGGATGCGGGCCGCTGGGCGCTGGCGCGGCGGAGCGCGGCCGCCGGCGTGCAGGCTGGCGAGGCCGTCGAGCATATCGCGCGCACCTTGCTGCGCCGCTACGGCGTCGTGTTCTGGCGCCTGCTGGAGCGCGAGGCCGACTGGCTGCCGCCGTGGCGCGACCTGCTGCGCGCCTACCGCACGCTCGAGGCGCGGGGCGAGATCCGTGGCGGCCGCTTCGTCGCCGGCTTCTCCGGCGAGCAGTTCGCGCTGCCTGATGCCGTCGGCATGCTGCGCGAGGCGCGACGCAAGGAGGCCACGGGTGCGTATGTCTCGGTTTCCGGGGCCGATCCCCTCAACCTGGCGGGCATCCTGACGCCGGGTGCGAAGCTGGCCGCGCTGACCGGCAACCGCCTGCTGTACCGCGACGGCCTGCCGGTCGCGATGCTGGCGAGCGGCACGGTCCATGTCCTGGAATCGCTCAGTCCCGCCGAGGAGTGGGAAGCGCGCAAGGCCCTGCTGCGGGGGCCCGCGGCAACAGTGCTGGCCGATTCCGCGATCTAGCGATATCACCTACGGCCGACAAGCAGGGAAGCGGTCGCCATGAGCGCTTCCGTCGATTCAGGAGTTGGACTTGGCATCCGCTGTTATCCGCATCGGGACGCGCGGCAGTCCCATGGCCCTTGCACAGACGCACCTGGTGCGCGACCGGCTGGCTGCGGCGCACCCGCACCTTGCCGCGCCGGGGGCGATCGAGATCCGCGTCATCCAGACCACGGGCGACAAGGTGCAGGACCGCACGCTTGCAGCGATCGGCGGGAAGGGCCTGTTCACCAAGGAGATCGAGGAAGGGCTGTTCGACCGGTCGATAGACATGGCCGTGCACTCCATGAAGGACGTGCCGACATGGCTGCCGGACGGGCTCGACATCGTCTGCCTGCTGACGCGTGACGACCCGCGCGACGGCTTCATATCGCACAAGGCGCCGAGCCTCGCGGCGCTGCCGGCGGGCGCCGTGGTCGGAACGGCATCGCTGCGCAGGCAGGCGCAGATCCTGGCGCGGCGACCCGACCTCAAGGTCGTGCCGTTCCGCGGCAACGCCAACACGCGGCTGCGCAAGCTTTCCGAGGGTCAGGTCGACGCGACGCTGCTCGCGGTCTGCGGCCTCCAGCGCCTCGGTATGTCCGAGATCGTCACGCAGGCGCTATCGCGCGAGGAGATGCTTCCCGCCGTCGCCCAGGGCGCAATCGGGGTCGAATGTCGCAGCGACGACGAGGCCGCGCGTGCGCTGTTGGCGCCGCTGAACGATGCGCGCACGGAGATCTGCGTGCGTGCGGAGCGGGCGCTGCTGCGCGTCCTCGACGGATCCTGCCGGACGCCGATCGCTGCACTCGCCGAACTCGATCCGGCCGGCCGGCTGGCGCTGGCTGGGTTGGTCATCAAGCCTGATGGCACCGTGCGCTATGACGCGGTCCGGTCGGGTGCGGCCGCGGATGCGGATGCGCTTGGCGCCGATGCGGGGGCTGAACTCAAGGGGCGCGCCGGTCCCGCCTTCATGGATGCGCTGGGATAACGCGTACCGGGCGCGGTTCGACTCTTCCCGTTGGCTGATCTAAGGTCGATGTCATGACGGATTCCATAACCTTGTCTCGCATCCCCGCCGGTACCGGACACGATCAGCCGGTTGCTGCGGGCGACCGGCCCGTGCGCATCAATCGCAGGGTTCGCGCGAAGAAGCGCGTCGACACGCGTACGACGCTGATCCGGCTCGGCACGGAGATGTGCACGGAGCGCGGCTTCCAGGTCACGGGCATCGACGAGATCCTGAAGCGCGCGGGCGTTCCGAAGGGCTCGTTCTATCACTTCTTCGCCAGCAAGCGTGAATTCGGCGAGGCGGTGATCGAGAACTACGCCGAGTATTTCGCGCGCAAGCTCGATCGGCTCCTGAGCGATCCGGAGCGGCGGCCGCTGGAGCGGCTCGCCGCTTTCACGCAGGAAGCGCAGGAGGCCGTCGCCAAGTACCATTTCCGACGCGGCTGCCTCGTCGGCAATCTCGGGCAGGAGCTTGGTGCGCTCGACGATGCGTTCCGCCATCGGCTCGAGGCGGTGCTGCTGTCGTGGCAGAAGCGGACGGCGCGATGCCTCGCCGAAGCGATGGCGGCCGGCGACCTGCCGGCGGGATCGGATGTGGAGCGCCTGGCCGAATTTTTCTGGATCGGCTGGGAGGGCGCGATCCTGCGCGCGAAGCTGTCGCGCAGCACCGCGCCGATGGAGCATTTTGCGGAGATCTACTTCGGCAAAGTGTTGACATGAAGCCTTGATCCGACAAAAGTAGACCGGTCGTATATTTTCTGCGGCCTCGCGTCACACGGCGGCCGTAACACGCGAGGCAAGCCATGTTCAAAGCTGTATTCGTCGAGAAGGGTGCGGACGGCAACCAGGCGAAAGTCGCCGAACTCGACGAGTCACAGCTCACCGAAGGGGATGTCGCGGTCCGCGTCGACTACTCCACGATCAACTACAAGGACGCGCTGGCGATCACCGGCAAGGTGCCCGTCATCCGCAAATTCCCGATGATCCCCGGCATCGATATGGCCGGCACGGTCGAGTCCAGCACCCATCGCGATTTCAAGGCCGGCGACGCAGTGCTGCTCAACGGCTGGGGATTTGGCGAGCTGCATTGGGGCGGACTCGCGCAGAAGGCGCGCGTTCCGGGCGACTGGCTGCTGCCGCTGCCAAAGGGCATGACCAGCCGGCAGGCCATGTCGATCGGCACGGCGGGCTACACCGCGATGCTCTGCGTCGAGGCGCTGGAGCGTCAGGGTGTTACGCCTGACAAGGGCGAGATCATCGTCTCCGGCGCCAATGGCGGAGTCGGCAGCACCGCCATCGTGATCCTGGCCCGCCGCGGCTACCGCGTCGTCGCCTCCACCGGACGGATGGCCGAAGCGGAGCACCTCAAGCGGCTCGGTGCTGCCGAAGTCATCGACCGCAACACGCTCTCGGCCGCGGGCAAGCCGCTGCAGAAGGAGCGCTGGGCCGGCGCTGTCGACAGCGTCGGCAGCCACACGCTGGCGAATATCTGCGCCACGACCCGCTACGGTGGCGTCGTCGCCGCGTGCGGCCTGGCGCAAGGCATGGATTTTGCTCCGACTGTGGCGCCGTTCATTCTGCGCGGAGTCAGCCTGATCGGCATTGACAGTGTCTACGCGCCTACCGCGGCCCGGAAGACGGCTTGGCAGAAGCTGGCTCAAGAGCTGCCTGCAGATGTCCTGGGGCAGATCGCGAGCGAAATCGGGCTCGGCGACGTGATCGGCACGGCGGGCGCGCTGCTGAAGGGGACCGTGAAAGGCCGCGTGGTCGTCGACGTCAATGCCTGATGCGCGGCCGCACATGAAGTAACGACAATACCCGAGCGGCGCCGCCGCCCGGCTTCTCAGGGAGAGGGGTAGACATGGGCACACGTAATCGTCGGGGTCGCGCCGTTCCAACACTTGCAGGTTCGCCGCTGCTGCGGCGGGCCTTGCTCATATTCGCAGCAGCCTGCGTCCTGATTGCGCAGGGCGCGGGGATCGCGCAGGCGGAAACCTATCCGAGCAAGCAGATCAAGTTCATCGTCGGCTATCCGCCCGGCGGCGGCGCCGACGTGACGGGTCGGCTATTCGCAGAGCACATGTCGCGCGTGCTGGGGCAGCGCATCATCATCGAAAACCGCACCGGCGGCAGCGGCACCATCGCCGCTTCGTCCGTCGTGCGGTCCGACCCCGACGGCTACACGCTGTTCGTCGCGGCCATTTCGGAGATCTCGGTCGTGCAGGCGACCATGAAGGACATGCCGTACGATCCCGCGACCGATCTGCAGCCGGTCATCCTCTTCGGCAAATGGGCGCAGATGCTGGTCGCATCGCCGAGCTTCCCGCCCAACTCGCTCAAGGAGCTGATCGACTATGCCAAGGCCAATCCCGGGAAGGTGAGCTACGCTTCGTTCGGCAACAACACGCTGAACCATATCAATGGCGAGCGGTTCAAGCTGGCCGCCGGCATCGATACGCTGCACGTGCCCTATCGCGGCAGCGGGCAGTCGCTGATCGACGTCATGGCGGGCGTGGTGCAGTACACGTTCGACTCGCCGGCGACGACGCTGAGCCACGTCAAGGCCGGCAAGCTGAAGGCAATCGCGGTCGCGGGCACGGAGCGCCTGGCCGCCGCCAACACCATCCCCACCATGGCGGAAGCCGGCCTGCCGGGCTTCGTCATTCAGAGCTGGATCGGCCTGCTGGCGCCGGCGAAGACGCCGAAGGCCATCGTCGACCAGCTCAATGCCGCCGCGAATACGGCGATGACGTCGCCGGATCTGCGCCAGATTCTCGAAGGCAACAACACGCAGCCGGGCGGCGGTACGCCTGAAGAGTTCGGCCGCCAGATCCGGGCGGAGATCGCGGATTACAAGCGCGTCGCGGCCCAGATCGGAATCCAGCCCCAGTAACAACTCCATCGTTGCATCGAACACACGGTCGCGGCGTCCTGGCGGGCGCCGCGACCGAAGCGCCTTGAACCAGAAGGAAGACAGCGCGTGCGCCTCGACAAGTTGATGAAGCCGAAATCGATCGCCGTGGTCGGCGTCTCCGACCGTCCCGAGGCCATCGGCACGCGCGTATGGAACAACCTGAAGAAGATGGGTTTCGCCGGGGCGATGTATCCGGTCAATCCGCGCTACCCGAAATTCGACGATGCGACCTGCTATCCCTCGCTGTCGGCGCTGCCGGAGCGTGTGGATGCCGCGTTCCTCGCGGTGCCCGCCACCGCCGGGCCCGACCTGGTGGAGGAAGCCGGAAGCTGCGGCATTCCCGCGCTTTTCACCAATGCCAACGGCTATGCGGATGGCGATGAGGCCGGGGTCGCGCTGCAGCGCCGAATGGAGGCCGCCGCCGCCAAGCACGGCATCGCGATCTGCGGGCCGAATAATCTTGGCATGATGAACGTGCACGACCGCGTCGCGATGTGGTCGCCGCGCTACATGAAGGTGGCCGAGCCGGGCCCGATCGGCGTCATCTCGCAGAGCGGCTCCATCGCCCTGATCCTGAGCGAGGACGAGCGCGACCTCGGCTTCGCCTATCTCGTGACGGCCGGGAACGAGGCCGTGGTCAACGTCGCGGACTACATGGCCGAGATGGTCCGCGACGACCGCGTCAACGTCATCCTGCTGTTCCTGGAGACGATCCGCAATCCGAAGGCGTTCCGCGAGGCGGCGATGGAGGCGGCGCGTCGCGGCAAGCGCATCGTCGCCCTCAAGCTCGGCACCAGCGCCGAGGGCCGCGCGCTCGTGCAGGCGCATACCGGCAGCCTCGCCGGCGAGGACCGCCTCTACGACGCGTTCTTCAAGGCGCTCGGCATCATCCGCGTCCGCGATCTCGACGAGATGCTGGAGACCGCCGTCATCCTGTCGAAGAACCCGACGGCGCTGCCGTCCGGCAAGAACGTGGTCGTGACCCTGTCCGGCGGCGAGGCGGCGCTGATCGCCGATCTGGGCAGTGATCTCGGCCTCAAATTCCCCAAGCTGTCGGCCGAGACTTTGGCGCGTCTGCGGCCGGCCTTTCCGCCGTATTCGGGCATCAACAACCCGGTGGATGCGTGGGGCCTCGGGTTCAATGCCGAACGGTTCGGCATCGTGCTGCACGCGCTGCTCGCCGATCCCGAGATTAACATGATCAGCTTTTCGGTCGACGCGCCCGGCCGCGGCGGCGGCGACGTGCCGTATGCCTGCGTCATGGCGAATGCCTGCGTCGAGGCGAAGACCGACAAGCGCATGGCCTTCTTCAACAACACGTCCGGCTCCGGCGTGAATGCGGAAGTACGGGCGATCCTCGACAAGGGCGACATCCCGTACCTGTCCGGTCTGCGGCCGGCGCTCGCGGCGATCCGCAATCTCGCTTCGCTCAAGGCGGCGCCGGTACCGCGCGCACCGGCAGCCGCGGTATCGGCGGCATTGCCTGCGAGCGAGCCGGCCTGCTTCCAGGCGCTGCGCAATGAAGGCGTGCCCATGGTGGCGTCGGAGCGGGCTTCCAGCAGCGACGAGGCGGTCGCCGCGGCGGAGCGGCTCGGCTATCCGGTCGCGATGAAGGGCGTCGCCCCGCATCTGCCGCACAAGACCGACCTCGGCCTCGTGCGCCTGAAGCTCTCGAATGCGGCGGACGTCCGCGCCGCGTTCGACTCCTTGAGCGCGGTGCTGGCGAAGCACGCGAAACCCGGCTCGCCCGGCGAGATCGTCGTCCAGAAGATGGCGGAGGAAGGTGTCGAGCTGATCCTCGGCATCCGCAATCAGAAGGGCTTCGGCAGCTTCGTGATCGTGGGGCCCGGCGGCGTCCTGGTGGAGATCGCGAACCAGGCGAGCGTGCGCCTCGGTCCCGTGGACGAGGCGGAGGCGCGCGAGATGCTGTTTGAAACGGCTGCCGGCAAGCTTCTGGGCGGCGTACGTGGCAAGCCTTCGTGCGACATCGACGCGGCGGCCCGCGCGATCGCGGCGTTCTCGCGCATCGGTGCCGCGCAGATCGATCGCCTGTCCGCGCTCGAAATCAATCCCCTGATCGTCGGCCCGCGCGGCGCCGCGGGCGTCGACATCCTGCTCGAACCGTTTGCGGAGAAATAGCAAATGACGACCTATCAGAACCTTCTCTACGCCGTCGACGACCGCGTCGCGACGATCACGCTGAACCGGCCGGAGCGGCACAACGCGCTGAGCGTGGCCCTGGTCGACGAGATCATGGCCGCGGTGGCGCAGGCCGATGCGGACCCCGAAATCCGGGTCATCATCCTTGCCGGTGCTGGCGGCAAGGCGTTCTCGTCCGGGTATGACATCAAGGAATCCGCCGACAAGCCAAAGCGGACGACCGCTCAGTGGCGCGCGCGCATGCAGAAGGACATCAAGTTCACCTATTCGGTGTGGGATTGCAGCAAGCCGGTGATCGCGATGGTCGACGGCTTCTGCCTTGCCGGCGCGCTCGAGCTCGCGATGTGCTGCGACATGCGCTACTGCTCCGACGTCTCCACCTTCGCGGCGCTGGAGGCGCGATTCTCCAACGGTATCGCGACGCTGATCATGCCGTGGCTGATCGGCAACCGCTCGCGCGGCCTGATCTACACCGGCGACACGATCAAGGCCGACGAGGCCTATCGCCTAGGGCTCGTCGACGGGGTGTTCCCGAAGCAGAACCTGCAGGCCGAAGTGACGAAGATCGCCAAGCGCATGTCGCGCGTGTCGCTCGAATGCTTGCAGTGGAACAAGCGCGCGATCAACCAGACCTTCGAGACGATGGGGCTGCGCAACGCCATCGCCTATGGCGCGGAGGCGTGCGCGCTGATGGATTCGATCGGCTCGCCCGAGGCGGCGCAGTTCGACTCGATCCGGCGCGAGAAAGGCATGGCCGCCGCCCTGAAGTGGCGAACCGAGCAGTTCGCGCCGTACGAATAGGCCCGCCGCCGCTGCACTGCACCATTGCGGCCGGCCGCGGCCGCAATGCATCGCGCTGCTGTTCCCTGACGTGAGCCAGTCCCGCGCCGTGGCATTTTTGCCGCTGTGGTATATGCTGGGGAAAAGACTAGGAATGCGGGAGGAACGGCATGCGCTACCAAGTGGTCCCTCTGTCTCCGGCCATCGGCGCCGAAGTCGGTGGCGCGAAGCTCTCCGAGCCGATCGACGATGCATCGTTCAACGAGATCTTCGAGGCCTGGTTGGATCACCAGGTCCTGCTCTTCAGGGGGCAGTCGCTCTCGGACGCACAGCTGGTCACGTTCAGCCGCCGCTTCGGTACGCTCGATGCGGCGCCGCCCAACGAGGCATCGAACAAATACAACGGCGCGCATGTCGCCGATATGCCCGAAGTCACGGTGGTCTCGAACGTGATCCAGAACGGCGTGCCTATCGGCACGCTCGGCGACGGCGAATCAGCGTGGCACACCGACATGTCCTACATGCCGAGGCCGCCGTCAGCCAGCATCCTTTACGGGCTCGAGACGCCGCCGTCCGGCGGCGACACCGGCTTTGCGAACATGTATCTCGCCTATGAGACGCTGCCCGCTGATCTGAAAGCGGTCGTAGAGACGCATCGCTGCATCCACGACGCGACATACACCAGCGCCGGTGGCCTTCGCAAAGGCGTGAAGGAAGTCACGGATGTGCGGCAGGCGCCGGGTGCGCACCATCCGATGGTCCGGACGCACCCGATCAGCGGCCGGCCGGCGCTCTTCCTGGGGCGCCGCAGAAACGCCTACATCCTCGGACTTCCTGTCGAGGAGAGCGAGCGCCTGCTGGACCGGATCTGGGCCCATGCCAGCCAGCCGCATTTCACCTTTCACCACAAGTGGCGTGTCGGCGACGTGATCATGTGGGACAACCGGTGCGTCATGCACCGGCGCGACTCGTTCGATCCGAGTTCCCGGCGTGTGATGCATCGCACGCAGGTGCAAGGGGACGAGCCAGTGTTTCAGCGCGCGTGAACGCGGTTCGGGTGTCGCATCGAAGCATGAACGCGCCACCCATGAAGATCGCGGAGCTTCGGCTTCACCGCGTCCGCGTCCCGCTGAAGGCGACGTACAACCTGGCCCTTGGCGCGCTGTCCGAACTTGACTCGATTATTGCCGAAGTGCGCGATGCGGAGGGCCGCCTCGGCATCGGTGAGGCAACGATCATACCCGGCTATACGCACGAGACGGTCGATGGCGGCTGGACGTTCTGTCGGGATTGGGCGCGGCGCTTTGTCGGCCTGGATCCGGGCACCGCGAAGGCGCAGCTCGACCCGTACCGGAAATCGGACCCGCACGCCGTCAGCGTCCTGCAGGTCGCGATCGAGATGCTGGAGGGGAACGCGCTGCTGCAGGCGCCGGTGAGGCCGGAATTCGTTCCGATCCTTGGCGCGGTCAACGAGAAGGATCTGGACCGCCTCCCCGAGGAAGTGGAGCGCGTGCTGTCGGACGGCTTTCAGACGATCAAGGTCAAGGTCGGGTGGGATGTCGACAAGGACCTGAAGAGGGTTCGCCTCATCCAGAGCCTGAACCGCGGCCGGGCGGCGATCCGCATCGACGCGAACCAGGGCTACACCCGCGACGACGGCTGCCGCTTCGCCGCATCCCTGAATGAGGATTCGGTCCAACTGTTCGAGCAACCCTGCAAGGCAGCCGACTGGGAGGCGAACGCCGCGGTCGCCGCACTTTCGCGCGTACCGGTGATGATGGATGAATCGATCTACGGGGCCGACGACATAGAGCGCGCCGCGAAGATGAAAGGATGCGGCTACGTCAAGCTGAAGATCGGCAAGATGACGGGCTGTAACCTGCTTCGCCGCGGGCTTGAAAGGCTCTCGGAGCTCGGTCTCGGGCCGATCGTCGGCAATGGCGCGGCGACCGACATCGGGTGCTTCATCGAGGCAAGCGTCGCGCGCGGCGTGACACCCTATGCGGGCGAGATGAACGGCTACCTCAAGAACAAGATCCAGCTGCTCGACCGGCCGCTCGAGTTCCGCAACGGGGCGATCGTCCTCGTGCCGGGCTTCGAGGCCCGGCTCGACCACCGTGCGCTGGAGCGCCTCGACCGTGTCTCGGAGCGCTACGCCGCCACGACAGTCGGCGCCACGTAGGCGCAGCGCGGCGCGTCCGTCAGTGTGCGGGCAGCTCTAACCGCGCAGGTGGCTGGCGAGGAACTCGCGCAGACGCTCGGATTCGGGTGCGCGAAAGATGCGTCCGGGCGGGCCGTCCTCTTCGATCGCGCCCCGATGCAGGAAGATGACGCGGCATGAGACCTCGCGCGCGAAACCCATTTCGTGCGTCACCACCAGCATGGTGCGGCCTTCCTCGGCCAGTCCCCGCATGACGCGCAGGACCTCGCCGACCAGCTCGGGATCGAGCGCAGAGGTTGGCTCGTCGAACAGCAGCACTTTCGGATGCATGCACAGGGCGCGGGCGATCGCCGCGCGCTGCTGCTGGCCGCCGGAGAGATGGTCGGGGTACTGGTTGCGCTTTTCGGCAATGCCGACCTTCTCGAGCAACGCCTCGGCCTCGGCGATGCATTCGGCCCGCGGCCGCTTCTGCACGTGGACCGGCGCTTCGATGACGTTTTCGAGCACGGTCATGTGGGACCACAGGTTGAAGCTCTGAAACACGAAGCCGAGCCGGCTGCGCAGGCGATCGATCTGGGCGCGATCCGCGGCCACGCGGATGCCATCGCGCCTGCGCTGGAGCGAGATCGTCTCGCCGGCGATGGCGATTTCGCCGGCATCCGGAATCTCGAGCATGTTGATGCAGCGGAGCAGCGTGCTCTTGCCCGAGCCGGAGGCGCCGAGGATCGAGATCACGTTGCCTTCGAAGGCGTCGAGGTCGATGCCGCGCAGCACTTCGAGCGCCCCGAAGGCCTTGCGCAGGCCACGGATGCCGAGAACGGGTTGCTTCTGCTCGCTCATGCGCGGGCCGGTGCTCCCGTGAGAAGGACCGGGCGGCGCAGATGCGGCGACAGCCAATACTCGACCGCGTGTACGGCCCGGATCAGAAGAAAGTTGATGAGCAGGTATGTCGCTCCGGCGCAGACGAAGACCTCTATGCCGCGAAACGTCTCGGAGATGATCTTGTGGGCGATGCCGGTGACCTCCATCAGCGTGATGATGGAGGCGAGGGAGGTCGCCTTGACCATCAACACCACCTCGTTGCCATAGGCCGGCAAGGCCTGCCGCACCGCGATCGGCAGCACGATGCGGCGGAACAGCAGCAAGCCGGACATGCCGCACGCCCGCGCCGCCTCCACCTGACCCGCCGGCACGGACAGCAGTCCGCCGCGGATGATTTCCGAAGCATAGGCCGCGGTGTTCAGGGTCAGTGCCAGGATGGCGCACCAATAGGGCTCGCGCAGGAAGGGCCACAGCGCCGTGGCGCGCACCTCCGGGAACTGGCCGAGGCCGTAATAGATCAGGAAGATCTGCACCAGCAGCGGCGTTCCGCGGAACACGAAGACATAGCCGCGCGCCGCAAGATCCAGCGGCCGCACGCCGGAGACCCGCATCAGCGCCAGCAGCATCGCGAACACGGCGCCGGCCGCGATCGAGATCCCGGCGAGCTGCAGCAGCAGCGGCACGCCGCCCGCGATGCGGCGCAGCGTGTCGAGCATGAAGGCGAAGTCCATGATCAGGCCCTTCGGACGCCGCGGCGCGTATAGGTCTCCGCGCCCTGGAACAGACGGTTGGAGACGGAGGTCAGCGCGAGGTAGAGCGCCGCCGCGGTGATGTAGAAGTAGAACGGCAGGCGGGTGGAACCGGCGCCGACCTGCGCCTGCCGCAGCAGTTCCACCAGGCCGGTGACGGAGATGAGCGCCGATTCCTTGAGGACGAGCTGCCAGCAATTGCCGAGGCCCGGCAGCGCATGCCGCAGCACCAGCGGCGCCACGATGCGGCGCAACAGCAGCAGGCCCGACATGCCGACCGCGCGGGCGGCCTCGATCTCGCCGCGCGCGATGGCGCCATAGGCCCCGCGGAACACCTCGGTCTGGTAGGCGCCGGACACCACGCCGACCGCGAGGGCGCCCACCAGGAAGGCCGGGACGCTGACGAAGCCGCTGCCGCCGAGTTCGCGGTTGATCGCGGTAACGAGAGTCGAGCCGCCGAAATAGAAAAGATAGATGACCAGCAGGTCGGGGATGCCCCGCAGCACGGTCGTGTAAACATCGGCGACGCCGCGCGCGACGATGCCGCCGCTGATCTTGGCCCAGGCGCCGACCGTGCCGATCGCCATGCCGATGAGGAAGGCGGCCGCGGAGACGGCGAGGGTCATGCCCGCCGCCGTCAGCATCGCCAGGCCCCAGCCGCGGGGCCCGAACCCCATGACCTCGAAGAACTCCACCGGCGATGATCAGGCAGCGGCGGCCGGACCGCCGCCGCAGCCTGTCCTCGTCACTGCGTTGGCGTCATGTCCAGCTCGAACCACTTCATGCTGAGCTTCTTGACCGTACCGTCCTCGAGCGCGCTAACGATCGCCTTGTCAAACAGCTCGCGCAGCTCCGGGTCTCCCTTGCGCAGGCCGACAGCGACGCCGCGCCCGAGAATGCTGCCGGAAATGCCGCCGCCGGCGATGGCCATATCCTTGAACTGCGCGTTCTTCATGGTGGCGGTCAGCGCGGACTGGGCGGCGAAGATGGCGTCGACGCGCTGTGCGAGCAGGTCGAGGTCGTGCTGCTCCGTCGTCTTGTATTCGCGGATGGTGGCAACATCCTTGAAGTACTTTTCGAGGAAGGCGGCGTTGGTGGTCGAGACCTGCACGCCGACGGTCTTGCCCTTGAGCTGCTGCCGCCAGCTGTCGATCATCTTGTTTGCCTGGTCGGGCTGGGCATCGAGGTTGAAGCGCTCGCCGGTGTTGGCGAGCTTGGCGAGCGGGCTCGACTTCAGCACGCCCCAGCCATGCGGGCCGCCGGCATAGGGCCGCGTGAAGTTGATCGCCTCCATGCGCTTGTCGGTGATGTTCATGCCGGCCATGATCGCGTCGTACTTGGACGCGTTCAGGGCCGGGATGATGCCGTCCCAGTCCTGGGCCACGACCTCGCACTGCACCTTCATGCGGCCGCAGAGCTCGCTGGCGAGATCGACCTCGAAGCCGTCGAGCTTGCCGCCGGGCGCCGTGAAATTCCACGGGGCATAGGCCCCTTCGGTCGCGATGCGGACCTTGGTCCATTGTTTTCCTTGCGCCCAAGCTCCGCCTGAGGTTGTAGCCATGAGCGCGAAGCCGAGCGCCAACGCCTTCCAAACCTTCATGAATGCCTCCTGTTAAGCCGGCTCGCCGGGGCCGCCGGTGTCTATTTTTTGGTCGTCGGCGTCTGGCGCCGCGATCGATCAATCTTGGCGCCGGACGGGGCCGTCCGCAATCCCGCTCTGTTAGAGGGTAGATTAGGCGGACTGGAGTGCCGTAATGGCGCTTCCGCCAAAACAAAACCGCCGCCGAGGGACCTCGGCGGCGGCGCAGGTGGTTGGTTAGATGGTCGGACTGCGGGTCAGAACGGAACGGAGCCTTTGAGGGTCGTGCGCATCATCAAGCGGCGCTGGTCGGCGGTATAGCCGCCGGTTCCGCGGTGCTGCGTCGCCCAGTTGTCCCACATCACCAGGTCGCCGACGCGCCATTTGTGGGTATAGACGAGGTCCGGCCGGATGCAGTGCGCGAACAGTTCCTGCAGCAGGGCGCCGCCTTCCTCGTCCGACATGCCGACAACGCCGACCGTGAAACCCTCGTTGACGAAAAGGCTCTTGCGGCCGGTGAAGGGATGGACGTGCACGATCGGATGGATGACGTCCGGCAGCTTGGATTTCTGCTGCGACGTCAGCGCGGAGGTGGCGCCGCGCACCTGGGCGACCTTGGCATAGACGTCGCCGAAGCGATGCACCGCCTTGAGCCCCTCGATGCGCTTCTTTGTCGCCTCGGGCAGCGAGTCATAGGCCGCGACCATGCTGGCGAACTGCGTGTCGCCCAAGGGCTGGCCGTCCTTGTGCGGCACCTCGATGGAGTAGAGCAGCGAGCCGCGGCTCGGTTGCGCGACGTAGGACAGGTCGGTGTGCCAGAACTCGCCGCTGCCGCCGATGCGCTTGCCGTCCTCGACGATGTTCGAGACGCGGAAAATCTCCGGGTAGCCGGGCAGTAGATACTGCTCCATGACGTGCACTTCGAGGTCGCCGAAGCGGCGGCTGAAGCGGATATGGTTCTCCGGAGAGAGCTTCTGATTCCGGAACACGAGGACCGAGCATTCGTTGAAGGCGCTTTCCAGCGCCTTGAAGGTCTCGTCATCGATCTCCTGCGAGAGATCGAGGCCGACGACCTCGTTGCCCAGGGGGGCGTCGTTGGGCATGACCTTGAACGGCAGCCGGGTAGACGAGGCGGTGGTGGATATGTTTGGCATCGCGGGTATCTCCCAATGGTCAGGTCGGCGAGGCGGTGGCCTCGGTCACTTCCAGGTCACGGTGCGGAGATCGTAGAAGGCATAGCCGGCCTGCGGCTCCCAGCTGATGGCGCTGTCCTTCGCGAAGACCGAGAACAGCTCGGAGATCAACACCGCGTGGCCATCGTCGCGCATGATGCGGGCGATCTGGCGGAAGAGCTTGTCTCTCTCCGCCGTGTCCGCGACCGAGTTCGACTTCTCGATCAGCGCCTCGACCTCCGGGTTGAAATAGTCCGACCAGGTGCCGGCCTTGCTCGCTGTGCCGGCGATGGGCGTGATCGGGTCATACATCGCGTTGGAGTACTGCATGACCGTCATAGGACCGGATTTGTGCGTGTTGTTCAGCCGGTTCCATGCAGGGTAGTCGAGCATCTTGATCTTCGCGCGGACGCCGACTGTCGACCAGTACGCCGCGACCGCTTCCGTCACGTCCTTGGGGTAGGAGGTCGGGCTCAGCAGCTCGGTTTCGAAGCCGCGCGGGAAGCCGGCCTCCGCAAGAAGCTTCTTGGCCTTCGCCGGGTCGTATCCGTACGGCTTCAGATCCGGATCGACGCCGACCGGATAGTAGCTCGAGATGAAGGTCGACATCGGCTTCCCGATGCCATGCAGCACGCTCTTGATGATCGCGTCGACGTCGATCGCGTAGTTGAGCGCAAGGCGCACGCGCGGATCGTGCAGCGGCGTGTTCGGCTCGTTGGCATAGAGACGGATGTGAAGTGGGCTGCCCATGGGAACCGGGATCGCATCCAGGCCAGTCGTGCTTTCGACCCGCTTGGCGTCGCTCGCGGCGATGCTGTCGGCCATGTCCACTTCGCCGGTCATCAGCGCGTTGAGGCGGCTGCTCGCGTCCGGAATGAACTTGAAGATCAGCCGCTTTACGCCGGGCTTCGCGCCGTAATAGTCGTCGAACCGGGCGAGTTCCAGCGACTGACCGATCTTGTGCTCGACCAGCTTGTACGGGCCGGCGCCGACCGGCGCTTTGGCGAACGCCTCTATCGACGGAAGCGATTCGATATAGGCCTTCGGGACCAGGGCGACGAAAGAAGCGACCTTGTTCATGAACACGACGTCGCGCTTGCTCAGCCGGACGTCCACCGTCTCTGCGTCGATCACGTCGACTTTTTCGACAATCCCGGCGAAGTAGGGGCGTCGCGTGCTCTTGGTCACGGGGTCGACGATCCTGTCGAAGGAGAACTTGACGTCCTCCGCCGTCATGGTCGCGCCGTTATGGAACTTGACGTCGTTGCGCAACTTGAAGCGGTAGACGAGCCCGTCGTCGGAAATCGTTACGCTGCGCGCGGCCTGCGGGGTCAGCCGGCCCTGCTTGTCGAAGGTGTAGAGATTGTCGAAGAGCTGCCACGCGTAGCGGTCGGAATTGCCGGTGTTGTCGACCTGCGCATCGAGCATCGCGATGTCGCGGCCGATCGCGAAGACGATCGTGTCCTTGTCGACCGCCGGCTTGCCGCCGATCGCCAGTGCCGGCGTGCTCAGCAGCACGGCGCCCATCATGGCCGCCGGCACGAGAGCCCAGTTCCGTAGTGCTTTCATCATCGTCTTGTTCCTCCCTACTTTTTTCGATTGCTTCGACGGGCTCGCCTCTCTTCGCTACTGACCTTCCTGACCCAGATCGGTCCGGCTGGTTTCGGCGAAATGGCAGGCGACGCGATGGTCCGGTCCAAAGGAGCGGAGCGCCGGCTTCTCCGACTTGCAGCGGTCGGTCACCAACGGGCATCGCGTATGGAACGGGCACCCGGACGGAGGCGAAAGCGGCGAAGGAATCTCGCCATGCACCGCAGCCGTCGCCGCGGTCGGCGATGCCGCGCCGATCAGTGCCAGCGTATAAGGATGCCGCGCGTTCTTCAGAATCGCGTCACGCGGGCCGAATTCGAGCATCTGGCCGAGATAGAGGACGCCGATGGTCGCGCTCATGTAGGCGACGACGGCCAGGTCGTGGGAGATCAGGAGATAGGTGAGCTTCAGCTCCGACTGCAGGTCCCTGAGAAGGTTGAGGATCTGCGCCTGGATCGAAACGTCGAGGGCGGAAACCGGCTCGTCGAGAACGATGCATTTCGGCTTCAGAGACAGCGCGCGGGCGATCGCCACGCGCTGGCGCTGTCCGCCGCTCAGCTCGTGCGGATAGCGCCGCGCCATCGTTTCCGACAGGCCGACGAGCTCGAGCAGCTCGCTGACGCGGCGGTCCAGCTCCTGCCGCGTGCGGTAGATGCGATGGATGCGGAGCGGCTCGTCGATAATGCGGCCGATGCGCATGCGCGGGCTGAGGGAGCTATATGGGTCCTGGAGGACCGGCTGGAGCATGCGGCGCAGCTCCGTCTCGACGACGGCCGAGCGGCCGACGATGTCGCGCCCGGCAATGCGGATCGTGCCGCTGGTCGGCGCCTCGGCGCCCATCACCATCTTTGCCGCCGTGGTCTTGCCCGATCCGGATTCGCCGACGAGACCGAATGTCGTCCCCTCTTCGATATCGAACGAAAGTCCCGCGACCGCATGCAGCGGCACGCTGGCGCCGAGCATGCCGCGACGGACCGCATAGGTCTTGCGCAGGTCGCGTACGGAGATGAACGCCTCGCTCATGGCATGCGCTCCTCGGCGCGCCAGCACGCGACCCGACGCCGGCCATCATCGGCAAACCAGTCGGGGTATTCCGCCCGGCATTGATCGAGCGCGTAGGCGCAACGCGGAGCGAAGCGGCAGCCCTGCGGCATATTGGTCATCGCCGGCGGCTGGCCGGGGATCAAGGCAAGGCGGCCGGTTTCCATGCCCAGGCGCGGAATGGCCTGGAGCAGTCCTTCAGTGTAGGGGTGCGCGGGCTTCGAAAAGACTTCCTGCACCGGACCCTGTTCGATGATCCGGCCGGCATACATGATCGCCACGTCGTCGCAGAAACGCGCGACGGTGTGGAGGTCGTGCGTCACGAGGATGATCGCCATCCCCGTCTTGCGCTGCAAATCGCGCAGCAACGCGAGGATCTGGAGCTGGATGGTGACGTCAAGGGCCGTGGTCGGCTCGTCCGCGATCAGAAGCTTAGGCGCGGATGCCACGTTGATGGCGATCGCAACGCGCTGGCGCATGCCACCGCTGAATTGATGAGGATAGGATTTCACCCGTTCGGCCGGAGCGGGAATCTTCACCCGTTCCAGGGTCTCGATCACCTTGTCGCGGCGCGAGCCGCCACGTTCGCCAGTTCCGTGGCGGAACACTTCGCCGACCTGGTTCTCGATCGTGTAGACCGGGTTCAGCGAGGTCATCGGATCCTGCAGGATCATGCCGAGGCGCTTGCCCCGGACCTTCTCCATCTGCTTGGCGGATTTCTTGACGAGGTCTTCGCCCTCGAACATGACGCTGCCGCCGGCGATCCGCCCGTTGGCGGGCAAGAGCTGCATGATCGACAGGCACGTCATGCTCTTGCCGGATCCGGACTCGCCGACCAGCGCCAGGGTGCGGCCGGCCGAGACGGAGAAGCTGACGTCGTCGACGGCCGTGATGACGCCGGACCGCGTTGCCAGCCAGGTCGTCAGGTGTTCTACGCGAAGGATCTCGGACATGGCCTACCACCGTCCGATATGGGTGGGGTTGAGCCGGTCGCGCAGCGCATCACCCAACAGGTTGCCGCTCAGCACCGTCGCCATCAAAGCGCAGCCGGGCAGGATCGAAATCCACCATGCCTGCTCGAGATAGCCGCGTCCGTCGGCGATCATCGTGCCCCAGGACGGGTCGGGCGGCTGCACGCCCAGGCCAAGGAAGCTCAGCGTCGCTTCCAGGATGATGATGAGCCCGATATCCAGCGTCGCGAGGACGATGAAGGTATTAATGACGTTCGGCACGATATGGTGCGCGATGATGCGGATCGGTGAGGCGCCGCCGAGCTTGGCGAGAAGCACGAAGTCGCGGGCGCGCAACGAAAGCGCCTCGCTTCGGATCACGCGCGCGAACCGTGCCCAATTGGCGAGTGTCAGCACGATGATCAGGTTCGTCATGCTCGGACCCACCGCGCCGACAAGGACGAGCGCCAGGATCACCGCCGGCAGCGAGAACTGCACGTCCGCGCAGCGCATCACGACCGCATCGATGATGCCGCCGAAGTATCCCGCGGCGACGCCGACGAGGGCGCCGAACATACCGGCCAGGAAGACCGCGCAGAGCGCGATGAATAGGGAAACCTGGCTTCCCCAGATGACGCGCGAAAGCACGTCGCGCCCAAGCTGGTCGGTGCCAAACCAGTTCGAAGCAGAAGGCGGCTTCAGCGCATTGCCCAGCGAGATGGCGTTGGGATCGTAGGGCGCAACATAGGCGGCGAAGATCGCACTGCCGAAGATAATGGTGAGGAGAGTGGCGGAGATGGCCAGCTGGAGGGTTTCCGCCCAGGCGCGCGTGCGGCGGAGGTTGTCCCGCGGCACCGCGACGTCCTTTTTGCCGGTCCGCCGCATGGCGCGGGGCGGGCTCTCCGTTTGCTGGGTTGCAATCCGCTCAGGCATAGCGGATCCGCGGGTCGATGTAGGCGTAGAGGATGTCCACCGTCAGGTTGATCAGCGTGAAAAGGATGGCAGACAGGGTGACGGCGGCCTGCACGACGGCAAAGTCGAGATTCGAGATGGAATCGAGGATCAGCTTGCCCAGGCCGGGCCACGCGAAGATCGCTTCGATCGACACGGCGCCGCCCATCAGGATGCCGAACTGCAAGGCGCCGAAGGTCAGCACGGGCAGGGATGCGTTCTTGAGCGCGTGCTTGTAGATGACGACCCGCTCCGGAAGCCCCTTGATGCGGGCCATCTTGACGTATTCCGAGTTCAGCACATCCAGCATGCTCGACCGCGTCAGGCGCATCAGGCCCGCCGCCGAATACCAGCCCAGCGCCACCGCGGGCATGATCATGTGCTCGAGGCGGCCGTAGCCGCTGGTCGGCAGCCAACCCAGCTCGACGGAGAAGAGGCGAACGAAGAGAAGGCCGAAGAAGAACGGAGGCGCCGCCTGTCCGAACAGGGCGATCACCTTCGACACCGTGTCGATCCAGGTGTCGCGGCGCACCGCCGAGGCGATTCCGAGCGGAACGCCGACGAGCATGCCGAGCCCCAGCGACGCGGAGGTGAGGAGCAGCGTCGCATCGAGGCGGCCCAGCACGATCTCCATGGCCGGCCGGCTGAACCGGTAGGACATCCCCATGTCGCCGACCAGCAGATCGAGCAGGAAGCGCCAGTACTGGATGATGACAGGGTCGGCGAGGCCCATCTGCTGGCGCAGCAGATCGCGATCGGCCTCGGTCGCTTCCGGCGGCAGCATCAGGTGCGTCGGATCGCCGACCAGGCGGATGATCACGAAGATGATCGCGGTGACGATCAGGATCGTCACCAGCGCCTGAAGCAGGCGCGTCGAAATGTATCTAAGCATGGAGGATCATCGTGCGGCGCAGGCTTTCACCGCGGCGCGCACACCGGACAATGCCGCAGCCCTTGCAGGGCTTGCGTTAGACAGAATTGCGACGAGCAACACCCATCCTCCCGACCGCGCCTCATCGAGACGCCGTTGTTCGTCGCAATATTGTACGGCGGGGCGATGCACGCAAGTTAAATGCGACGCAATTCGCCTTTATTGTCTCAAGAAAAAATGGTGCATTGATAATGCTGCAATGCAAAACAAAAAAAGGGGCAGCGTTTCGCTGCCCCTTTGTGCATTCCGATCGCTGCGGTCAGGTTTTGATCTTGCTGTAGATTTCGTCCCAGAGCAGTTTCTGGAAGGTCGCAGGCTCGCGACCGTTCTCTGCGAGCAGCTTGGTCCACTTATCGCGCAGCTCGCTGATCGTTCGGGCGATCGCTTCGGGATCCTTCACCCTGCGCTGCTTGCCCTTTTCGATGGCCTTCGGTGTGTAGCTCTCGCGGAACTCCGTGATGAACTTCGCGAGATCGGGGGCGGCTTTATAGAATTTCGTGCCCTTGTTCGTGTACTCCGCGAGAACCTCGTCGTCTTCGCGGATGTAGTTGTAGACCGAACGGGTGATCAGCTCGGGCAGGTGTTTGATGAGGGCGTCGCGCTGCGCCTTCGACATCTCGTTCCATTTGTCCGTACGCACGTTGAACAGCGACGCGCCGAGGAAGCCGCCCAGGGAGTCCGTGATGACGAACTTCGCGGCCTCCCCGTAGGAGCGGGATTTCTGCGACGTGATCGAATGCAGCGCGCAGTCGATCACGCCGCGATCGAGCGCCTCGTACGCCTCGTCGGCGTTCACGTTGACCGGAACGGCACCCATGGCGCGGGCGAGGTCGGCATAGCCCGACAGGCCGCGAACCTTCTTGCCTTTCATGTCGGCAAGAGTCCGGACCTCCTGCTTGCAGTGATAGACATATGAGGTCAGGGCGTAGGTCGCGAGAAACTTGGTCTTGAACTTCTTCTCGTACTCATCCGAGCACTCGGGGCATTTCATAAGGACCAGCTCGTTGTTCACGCCGGTCATGATCAGCGCATCGTCATTGAGGAAGCTGAAGTCGCCGATGAAGTTGTCGACCGGCATCTCGGACGGAATGTAGCCGCCGACGAAGTATCCGGCGTCGGCGATGCCATCACGAACGCCGCCCGGAATGTCCTTGCCGCTGAGCAGCGAGCTGGCGAAATGGTATTCGAACTTGACGGTTCCCCCTGAGTCCTTCTCCACATTCTTGAAGTAGTCGACGAGCACGGGGTTGGTCGTGTGCTTCGGGTTCAGGTAGTTCGCATAGACGATCTTCACGTCCTTGGCGTGCGCCGTCCCGACGGCGCAGGCCAGCGAGACGCTCGTCGCCAGACCCAGCAGAGTTCGTTTCATGGCTTCCTCCTTCATCATGTATCGGTGGTGGTTGGGGCCCGCTGCCGCGCGGTCAATCCATCAGGCTCGGCAGGAACAGCGAGATCTGCGGGAAGGCGATCAGCAGCGTCAGCGTGACGATGTCGGTCACGACGAACCAGAGAATCCCGCGGAAGATGACCTCGAGCGGCACGGTCTTTCCGACCACGCTCTTGATGACGTAGACATTCAGCCCTACAGGCGGCGTGACGAGGCCGATCTCCAGATATTTGATGACAAGCACGCCGAACCAGATCAGGTCCGCGCCGACCTTCTGGAACATGGGCAGCAATATCGGAATGGTCAGCAGCATCAGACCGATCGAGTCCAGGAACATGCCGAGGACGATGAAGATCACCGAGGTGATGATCACCAGCAGCGTCGGATCGACCGCGAACTGATCGATCACGTTCGCAAGAACGCTGGGCAGGCCGCTGAAAGCCATGAACCGGGCGAGAAGGAGGCCGCCAAGCGCGATGAAGAAGAGCGCCGCAGTGCCCTTCGCGGATTCGACCACGGCGAGCTTGATGACGTTCCACGTCAGCCGGCGTTGCGCCGCGGCGATCACGAAGGCCAGGAAGGCGCCGCCGGCGGCCGCTTCGGTCGATGTGAAGATGCCGGAATAGAGGCCCCCGATCACGCCGAGGATCAGGACCGGCAGAGGCCACACTTCGCGCAGGACAGCGAACCGCTGCTGCCACGTGATAGTCTCGTCGATGGGCGGCGCAAGCTTTGGATTGAGCTTGCAGCGCACCATGATCATTCCCGAGAACATGATCGCGGAGAGGATGCCGGGAATGACGCCTGCGATCAGGCACTTGCTGATAGAGACTTCGGCGAAGATCGCGTAGAGCACCATGAGGATGCTCGGCGGGATCAGTGAGCCGAGCGTGCCGGCGGCCGCGACGGCGCCGGTCGCGAGCCCGGGGTCATAGCGGAAGCGCAGCATCTCCGGGATGGCGATGCGGCCCATGGCCGATGCCGTCGCGACGCTGGATCCGGACGCGGCCGCAAACATCGCACAGGCGGCCGTACTGGCCACGGCAAGTCCGCCGGGCAGTGCGGTGAGCCAGAGTCGCGCGGCGCGGTAGAGCGATTGAGTCAACCCGGCGTGATAGGCGATGTTGCCCATCAGCATGAACATCGGCACGGCGGAGAGCGACCAGTGCGCGATGAAGCTGTAGGGCTGGCTCGACAGGATGCCGAGCGCCGCCTCCGGCCCGCGCAGATACAGGATCCCGAGCACGGACACGCCGCCGAGCGCGAAGCCGATGGGGACGCGCACGGCGAGCAGTATCAGCAGTGCGACGATCCCGACGATCCCGACAACCAGGGGTGACATGCGCGGCTAGATCTCTTGGTTTGGCGGGAGGGCTAATGCAGAGGCGAGGCCGGCTGCTCGCGCGGCCCGCCATGGACGGCCCAAGCCAGGTCCTTGAAGGCGTTCAGCCACATGTACAACGCCATGGCGGCGCAACCGGCGGGAACGAACCAGCGGCTGGGCCAGACGGTGACGTCGACGGTGCCGATGAGGATCTCCGCCTGCTCCGTCATCGAGATGGCCTTGACCACGCTCGCATAGGTGAAGATCGCAAGCGCGATGCCGCAGACGATGAACACGATGCCGTCGATCGCCGCATTCGCGCGGGGCGGCAGGCGCATAGTGAACAGCTCGATCATCACATGGCCGCGTTCGCGCTGGACGTAGGCCAGCGGCAGGAAGGCGACGGCGACCATGTAATAGGCGGAGACGATCTCTTCCGTCCCCGGGATCGACCAATGGATGAAGGTGCGGAGGAACGCGTCGGCCGTGACTTGAAGCATCATGGCCACGACGGCCACGCAGCTTATGGCGAGGAGCGCGTTAGAGACGGCATCGAGCATCCGCGTCAAGCCCCGCATCGCGTTCCCCCTCGTCGCCTTGCAGCCTTGTCGTCGCTATCGACGCCGGTGCACTTGGGCTAAGACTGTATCATTGATGCGACGTCGATCAATGCATATATCGCGTATTTGCCCTATTTTTATAGGTACAATCACTCAGGGGCATCGATAGTTTCATTCGGAGGAATGCATGTCGGTCGGTGATGCGGACAGAGTGGCGTGGGTGACCGGCGCATCGGGGGCCATCGGCGCCGCGGTCGTGAAAGCTTTGGTGCCTCAGACCACGCGGGTGTTCGTCTCATCGCGGAATGGCGCGGCGCTGGAGCAACTCTGCGCAGAGGTCGCGCGGGAATCCGGCGCGGGCCGTGCCATCGCACTGCCGTTGGATGTGGCCGATCGCCGGCAGGTCGAAGGCGCTGTCGCCACCATCGCCCAGGCCGGGCGCCTCGATATCCTGGTGAATTCAACGACGCGGCCGATTTTCGGCGACGCGCTGGAACTGGACGATTCGGACTGGGAGGCCGTGCTCCAGGCGAAGTTCATGGGCTACTTGCGCACGATGCGGGCGGCGTTGCCGCTCATGATCCGCCAGGGCGCCGGATGCATCGTCAACATATCCGGCCGCGGCGGCCACCAGCCATCCTCGCCGGCCCACTTGCCGGGTTCGGCGGCGAACGCCGCCGTCAATGTGCTGACCAAGGGAATGGCGAACATCTATGGGCGCCACGGGATTCGGATCAATGCCGTGGCGCCGGGGCCGATCGCGTCTGAGCGTTATGACCGGATCGCCGCGGCCAATGCGCGTCTTGCGGAAAAGTCCGGCGGCCCCGCCCGACCCGGACCCGCAGCCGGGACCGCGCTCGGAGAGATCGGCCAGCCGGCAGATGTCGCGGATGCGGTCAGCTTCCTGGCCTCGGAACGCGCGCGCCACATCACCGGTATCGTGCTGCAGGTGGACGGCGGCGGCACAGCCACACTCTAATGACGACCACTCAGGCGTCGTCCCAGGCCGGCAGGGCAGCCGCGTTGCGGCCCGCGGTCCAACCGCCAACGAAACATTCGGCCAGATTGCCGCCGCTCATATAGATGTGTCCGAAGATGCTGCCCAACTCTCCGGCGGCGTACAGGCGCGGGATCGGTTCGCCGAACGGGTCGACCACTTCCTGGCGGACGTTCCGCTTCGGCCCCCCCTGCGTATTGATGACGACCGGATAGATGCGGCCGAAATAGAACGGCGGCGTCCTGATGGGCACCATCGTTTCGGGCATGCGCCCGTGCTCGCCGTCGTGACCGTTCTCGACGGCGGCGTTCCAGTTCCGCACCGTGGCGGCGAAATGCGCCGGCGGGACCCGCATCTTGGCGGCGAGTTCTTCGAGCGTATCCGCCTTCTCGAAGATGCCGAGCGCCACTTCCTTCAGGTTGTCGGGGCTCCACTCATAATGGGCGTCGCGGTCGTTCAGGACCGCGCGGCCCATCGGATACATCTTCCGGCCATCCTCATCGAACACCATGAAGGCCGGAATCCGGGGAAAGCCCTGCATCTTCGGATCGAAGGCATCGAGCGGGCGGATGCCTGTGTCGCCCGGATAAGGCGGGTATTCGTCCATGAAGCGCCGGCCGTTCTGGTCGACGAGGATCCAGGCCATGCGCGCAAGGCTCTTCTGCGACAGAGGCTTGCCCGCCGCATCGATGATCCCGAGATCGGATATCTGGTCGAGGCGCCCCGGCGTCCACATCGGCACCGCCTTCAGATAGAAGGCGAACGGATAGTCGGGATCTGAATGCTTGAGGCCGTACGGGCCGTGGTAGTGCCACATGTGCCAGAGCGCCGCGCCGGCTTCCTGGCACATCTTGATGCCGTCGCCGGTATTGCCGCGGAACGAGCCGGTGAGGACGGGCGCGGCCTGGAAGTAGTCGCGCTTCATCTCCTCGCTGGCCTCGAAGCCGCCCGCGGTCATGATCACGGCCTTGCGCGCCTTGATGTGGCGCGTCTGGCCGTCGATCACGGCGCGCACGCCGCGCACCGTCTTGTCGGGTGCCGTCAGCAGCCGGTCGGCGCGGGCGTTCATGACGACGCGAATGCCGCGCGCGGTGATGTTGTCCTCGAGCACCTTGAACAGACGGCAGCCGGGTTTGATGCCGCGCACGGCATGAAACGAGGTGGCGCCCTCCAGTGCCGGGACCGACTCGATCTCGCAGTAGCCGAGCGCCTCGCAGCCGGGAAACGGATAGTTGCCGAGGGCGGGGGCGACCTTCACCTTCGCGCCGTTCACCGCCGCGAGCTTGCGCACGTAATCGGGCGCGATCGCCATGCCTTCGACCAGGGAGCGCAGGATCTCGGGCGGAGTCCGGTCGCCGCACGTGGCCTCGAGATACCGGAGCGCCTCATCCTTGTCGAAGCAGATGCGGATGCCGCCGGCGGAGACGATCGAGAGCCCGCCCGGGAAAGGCATCTTCTCCAGCAGCAGAACCCGCGCCCCGGCATCGTGCGCCTCTATCGCGGCGACAGCACCGGCTGCGCCGTATCCGACCACGATGACATCCGCCTGGTCGTCCCACGCCTCGACCGTGTGCACGTCGCTCTCCGTATGTCGGGGTCAGGGATCGATGCGGTGCTTGAAGCCGGGCGACGCCTGGCCGCGACGCCGCGCGAGCGTGCCGAGGATCACATCGCGTGTTTCGGCCGGATGGATGACATCGTCGATCAAGGCCATCTCGGCCGCGAGGAAGGCATGCGAGGCTTCATCGGCCTGCTTGAGCAATTCGGCGCGCTTGGCCTTCGGATCGGGTGCGGCGGCAATCTCCTTGCCGTAGACCAGCTCCACGCCGGCGGCCGGGCCCATGACATCGAAGCGCGCGGTCGGCCAGGCAACGATGGCATCCGGCCCCATGACGCGGCCGCCGAGCGCGAGATAGGCGAGGCCGATCGCCTTGCGCAGGACAATGGTGATCTTCGGCACGCTGGCGGCGATCACCGTGTTCAGCATGCGTGAAGCCAGCGACACCAGGCGCTCGTTCTCGATCTCGGGCCCGACCAGGAAGCCCGGGCAATCCGTCAGGAACACGAGCGGAATGTGGAACGCATCGCAGATGTCGACGAACTTGCGCGACTTGTACGCGGCCTTGTGGTCGAGCACGCCGGCCATCTGCATCGGGTTGTTGGCGATGAACCCGACCGTCTGGCCGCCCATCCGGGCCCAGGCCGTGATCAGGTTCGGCCCGTATTCCTTGCGGTAGTGAAAGACCTTGCCGCCGTCGACAAGCAGCGCCAGCAGCTCTTCCATGTTGTAGGCGCGGCGGTGATTGTCCGACACGAGCTTCGCGATCTTCTGCTTTCCCTCCGGCGTGTCGACCGCGGCCGGCTGGGGTGCGACGTCGGACGGAGCGTCGAAGCAGCTCGACGGGAAGAAAGTCAGGAACTCGCGGATGTTGCGCAGGCAGTCGGCGTCTGACTCCGCGACGTAGTCGACCTGGCCGGTTTCACGTCCGCTCTTGTTGGCGCCGCCGATCTCGTCGGGCGTCACGTCCTGGCCGATTCCGACCTTTACGACCGGCGGGCCCGACATGCCCAGGAAGCCGGTGCCGCGCACGAGGCAGACATAGTCGGACTGCATCGCCGTGAACGAGGGGCCGCCGAAGCAAGCGCCCATGATGGCGGCGACCTGCGGCACGCGGCCGGACAGGCGATAGTGCTCGCGGAAGCGGTTGCCCAGCGCCGCTGCGGTGGCGCCATTATTCTCCTGAAACCGTCCCGCGCCGGCTTCCATCAACGCGATGAACGGCCTGTTGTGCTGATAGGCCAATTCACGGATGCGGGAGATCTTCGTTTCGGCGACGCGGCCGCGCGTGCCGGCGAGCACGCTCGCGTCCTCGGATGTCACATAGACGATCCTGCCGTCGATCTTGCCGTACCCGGCGACGATGCCGTCGGCCGGCGTGCGGTGATTGAGCATCGGATGCTGGCTGCGCGCGAGCAGGCCGATCTCGACGAACGAGCCCGGGTCGAGGAGCAGATCGAGACGCGCGCGCGCATCGATCTTGCCGCCCTGCTTCAGCCGCTCCAGCGCTTGCGCGCCACCCATGGCGCGAGCCGCTTGCCGCTTGCGCTCGAGTTCTTCCAGTGTGCTGTCGTCCATCAACGTGGCCAGGTTAAGCGTTTACTCGTGACAAGCCGCAGCTTCGTCGCCGGCTTCGATTGTCGTGCCGGCCGGCCGCCTGTCGCAACCGACTGAAGGCTCGTTCCTATTTTGGGAAACTATATCCCATAATGATGCAGCAGCAATCAAACCATTTTGGGGATTTTGTATCACAGTCGCCCGATGCAATTTTCTGGAAGCGGGCAGGTGTTTGGGGTACACCAACCGTCGGGGGAGACGAGTGCGCAGCGCCTGCCAGCTGAAGAGCGAGCCGAGATAACGCATGTTCCACAAGGTCTTGGTTGCAAACCGAGGAGCCGCCGCCGCGCGCGTGATCCGGGCCTTGCGCAAGCTCGGGGTGCGCTCGGTTGCGGTCTACTCCGAGGCGGATCGCGATGCGCCGTATCTTGCCGAGGCCGACGAGCGATTCGCGATCGGGCCGGCGCCGGCCCGGGCAAGCTATCTGAACCAGGACACGTTGGTCGGCGTGGCCAGGCAGGCCGGCGCGGATGCGGTGCATCCGGGCTATGGTTTCCTGTCCGAGAACGCCACCTTTGCACGGCGCCTTGCGGATGAAGGGGTCGCGTTCATCGGCCCGGCGGCGCAGTGGATCGATGCGATGGGCCACAAGACGCGGGCCCGCGCGCTGATGCATGAGAAAGGTCTGCCGGTCGGGCTGGGCTCTGGCGTGCTGCCGGCGGACGAGAGCGAGCTCATCGCGGCGGCGCGGCGCATCGGCTTTCCGGTGCTGATCAAGCCGGCCGCGGGCGGCGGCGGCATCGGCATGCTGCCGGCCGAGAACGAGGCCGTGCTGATCAAGGCGGCGGAGCGTGCCCGCTCCCTGGCGCAGCGCGGCTTTGCCAATGACGAGATTTACCTGGAGCGGTTGCTGGTGCGGCCGCGCCATATCGAATTCCAGATCGTCGCGGACCGGCACGGGAATGCGCGGGCGCTGTTCGAACGCGACTGCTCGGTTCAGCGGCGTCATCAGAAGGTGATCGAGGAGGCGCCGGCGCCGGGGCTGCCGCGCGCCGAAGCCGAAGGGCTCGCCGGCCGCTTCGCCGAGACCCTTGGAGGCCTCGGCTACGACAATATCGGCACGGTCGAAATGCTGCGCGGCGCCGATGGCGAGTATCAGTTCATGGAGATGAACACGCGCCTCCAGGTCGAACACGGCATCACGGAAGCGATCACCGGCGTCGATATCGTCGCGCTGCAGATTCGCACCGCCGCGGGTGAACGGCTCGACGACTGCCTGCCGGCGCACGTCGCGATCAATGGGCACGCGGTCGAAGCCCGGGTCTATGCCGAGGATCCCGACCGGTTCCTGCCGAGTCCGGGGCCGTTGAACGTGTATCGCCCGCCGTCGGGCGAGGGCATTCGCGTCGAAACCGGCTACGCCGAGGGCGGCGCCGTGACGCCGTATTACGACCCGATGATCGCGAAAGTGATCGCGTGGGGCGAAGACCGGTCGAAGGCCATCGCGCGTCTCGGCGACGCCTTGCAAAGATTTGCCATCGAGGGCGTTAAGACGAATATTCCCGCACTGTTGCGGGTGCTGGCGGCCGAGGATTTCCGGGCGGGGGAAATTCACACCGGATTGCTTGGTGCGATGGCGCCGCAACCGGCCGCTGCGATGGCCAGGTAGCACGATCAGGGATCACAGAGCATGGCGCGCTTGGAGATAAAGTCCGAAGTCAACGGCATCGTCTGGAAGGTCGAGGCCGCGCCCGGCAGCGCCGTGTCCGAGGGCGATGTGCTGGTCATCATCGAATCGATGAAGATGGAAATCGCCGTCCATGCGCCGGCCAGCGGCAAGGTCGGCGAAATCCTGGTCGCCGAAGAAGAGCCCGTCTCGCAGGGACAGACCGTCGCGGTCGTCGAGGTCTGACCGCTGGGCTTGGGCCTAGGACGCCGGAAGCGGCGACAGGCCGGCAAAACTTCCATTGTAGTAGAGCAGCGGCGCGCGTTCCGGCGCTACCCGCGCCGCCACCACACGCCCGAAGAAGACGGTGTGCGTTCCCGCGGTGGCACTCTGGGCGATTTCGCAGTCGAAGCTGACCAGGGCGCTCTCGAGGACGGGCGCGCCGGTCTTGAGGGTCGTCCAGGCGCAGAAATCGAACCGGCGTTCATGCCCGGTGGCGAGAAAGCGCGGCACGATCTCCGCCTGCTCCTGATCGACCACGTTCACGCAGAACACGCCGCTTCCGGCGATCGCGTCATGGGCCGCGGAACCGCGATTGATGCAGACCAGCAGCGTCGGCGGATCGGCGCAGACCGAGCACACCGCGGTCGCCACGAGGCCGAAAGGCCCGCTATCCGTGCGCGTCGTGACCATGGTCACGCCCGCCGCAAGATGGCGCATGCCGTTCTTGAAGGCGGTCGAATCGATGGCGCTCATCCCTGCCTTATGGGGTCGTTACGGACAATGGCGTGCAAGTTTGGCTTGATTGATACCTTCTATCAAGTAACAATATTAGACAATTGAATCGATCGCCATGCTCACCTTGCTCCGACGTTGCGGGCATGGTGACGGTCGTGCGTTCCTCATCGCCCCGCTCTCAGACAGGTTCATCGCAATGGATTTCCGCCTCTCCGACCGCCAGCAGGAGCTCGTGACCACCGCGCGCGAGGTCTACCAGCGCAAGCTGCAGGCGACTGTCGACAAGTCGGGCGAGGGCAATGTCGCCGAGCTGCGGCGCGCGATGGCCGAGTATGGGCTCCTCGGGCTGAACATGCCGGAGGAGTACGGCGGCGGCGGGCTGCCGCTGCTCGACACGCTGCTGATGATCCAGGCGCTCCAGTGCTGCTCGTCGGCGCTCGGCGCGATGGCGCATCGCTCCTCGACCGGCGCCGTCGGCGCCATCCGCGAGCTGGGAACGGAAGAGCTGCGCCGCAAATACGTGACGCGCGTCTGCAAGGGCGAGATCGGCATCAGCATCGGCATCACGGAGCCGGAAGCAGGCTCGGCTGCGACCGCCATGCGGACGACCGCCCGGATCGACGGCGACAGCGTCGTCATCAACGGCCAGAAGCAGTTCGTCAGCTTCGTCAATCACAACCAGTTTACGGTCGTCTATTGCCGGTTCGGCAAAACCGGTTCGGCGCGCGATATCGGCGCCGTGATCGTTCCGCACGACGCGAAGGGCTTCAAGCACAGCAAGGGCACGGTCAACATGGCCGACGAGCTGCTGTTCGAGCTGTACTTCGACGATTGCCGCGTTCCGCGCGAGAACGTCCTTGCGGAAGGCAATGCATTCGGGCGGCTGATCAGCGTGTACAACGCCGAGCGGCTGGGCAGCGTCGCGCGCATGCTCGGTTCGGCGCAGGCGGCCTACGAGCTGGCGCTCGAATATTCCAAGACGCGGCGCCAATTCAACCGCGAGATCTGCGACTTCCAGGGCATCCAGTGGATGCTCGCCGACATGAGGGTGAAGCTCGAGGCGGCACAGCTCATGACCTATCGCGCTGCGTCGAACGCGGGCGAGAAGGGCCTGCCGGTCCCGCTGGAGACGTCGATGGCGAAGGTCTTCTCGGCGCAGGCCTCGAAGGAGATCTGCGACGACGCCATCCAGATTTTGGGCGCCAACGGCTACACGAAGGAATACCCGCTTGTGCACCGCTACGGCGAAGTGCGCGGCGGTTCGATCTATGGCGGCACGATCCAGATTCACAAGAACATGATCGCCGCGGCGATTCTCGATCGGAAGATCAGCCAGTGGAAGAAGGCGGAGTGATGCCGCGGCAGCAGGAGCGGAACGGCGATGGAGATTGATCGGTCCCTGATCGGTTCGGCGAGCGACGCGTTCGTCGTCGAGGTGGAGAAGGGCGAGATCCGCCGCTTCGCCGAGGCCATTGGCGATGCCAACCCTGTCTATCGCGACGAGACGGCGGCGCGGGCCGCCGGGTTCGCCGGAATCGTCGCACCGCCGACCTTTCCGGTGTCGTTCCGCCCGCCCGAGGAACCCGTCTGGACCCGCCATCTCGATCGTCGCCGGGTTCTCGCCGGCGAGCAATCGTTTCATTATCAGCGCCCGATCGTCGCCGGCGACCGGCTGGAATGCCGGATCCACTTCGTGGAGGTGACGGACAAGGAAGGGCGATCGGGGAAAATGGAAATGCTGGTCCAGGAGACGCGCGGCTCCGACGCGCGCGGCAAGCTGGTCTTCACGCATCGTCGTACGATGGTCTATCGCGAACGCAAGAAGACGGCGTAGGCGGCCGGAAGCAAAGATGGCTGCAATCCCCGTCGAACGATTGAAGGCCGAACTCGAATCGCCGGACGGTGCTTGGCCGCGGCGGGACTGGGCCCTGTTCGACATCCGGGAAGCGGGAGAGGCCGATGCCGGCCACATCCCTGGAGCCACGTTCCTGCCGCGTCGCCAGATCGAGTTCCGGATCCGCGCTCTCGTTCCCGCCGCCGATACGCGGATCGTCATTTACGACGCGGACGATGGACGCGCGCTGCTCGCCGCGAAGACGCTCAATGCGCTCGGCTACGCGCGGGTCGACTGGCTGGACGGCGGCTTGCCGGCCTGGCGCGCCCGGGGTGGAGAGATCGCGCAAGGCTCCAACGTCCCCTGCAAGGATTTCGGCGAGAACGTCCACGTATCCGCCGCGGTCCCCTACATGACCGCGCAGGCGCTGAAGGCGCGCCTCGATAGCGGCGATCGGGTCGTCATCTGCGATGTGCGGACCCCCGAAGAGCACAAAGCGTCGTGCATTCCGGCCGGCCATACGTCACCGAGCTTCGAGCTGGCGCTTCATGCCGACGATCTGCGGCGCGACTATGATCTGGTCGTCGTCAATTGCGCCGGCCGGACGCGCAGCATCATCGGCACGAGCACATTGCGCCTGATGGGCATCGACAACGTCGTCGCGCTGGAAAACGGAACGATGGGGTGGCGTCTGGCGGGCTACGATCTCGAGCGCGGGTCGACGCGGCAGCTGGCGCAGCCCAGCACGGAGAGCGTGGCCTTGGCACGTCGCGCGGCGGAGGCGCTCGCCCGCGAGGCAGGGGCCGTACTCGCCGATACGGCCGCGATCGAAGGCAGGCAGGCAGCACGCGGCCGCGGCAACGTCTATCTTTTCGATGTGCGGCCGCTGGCCAGCTATACCGCCGGCCATATTCCCGGCGCGATCGCGCTGCCGGGCGGCCAGGCCGTGCAGCGTGCCGACGATTTCACCGCCGTTCCGGGCGCCGAGATTGCGTTCGTCGACGACGGCGACGCACGCGCCCTGCTGACGGCGTACTGGTATCGCCGCATGGGCTTTCCCAATGTCTCGGTTCTGGACGGCGGCATGCCCGCGTGGCGGAAGGCCGGCAAGCCGGTCGAGACGGGGCGGGGCCGCGACGATCCGGCCGGCGTCGAAGCCGCGCGGACCCGCCTGCAGGCCGTGAAGCCGGCCGACCTTGCAGCCATCCTGGCCCGCGGACGTGCCGTGGTGATCGACGTCGGCACCAGTCGTCAGTTCGCCGGCGGACATCTTCCCGGCGCGCAATGGGTGCCCCGCGGCTGGCTGGAATTCCGGATGGCCGCGCGGGCAGAGCTTGGCGAGGTCGTTGTCGTCACCGCTGCCGACCCGGCGCAGGCGATCCTCGCCGGGGCCACGCTCGCGGACCTGGGTTATCGCCGTGTGCTGGTCCTCGATGGCTCCCCGGCCGATTGGAAGAGAGCTGGCGGCGAGATCGAATCAGGCCTCCCGGATGGTGTTTCCGAACCGGGCGACGTTGTCGATCCGCCTTATGCCAAGGGCCGCGAATCGATGCTCCGCTATCTCGAATGGGAGACGAAGCTCGGACATAAATACGAGGGCAATGTGCACGTGCGGCAGGGCGCCGATGCCCGACGATAGCGCGCGAACGCTGGAGCCGGTGCGCGCGCTCGAGGCACGGGCGCGGCTACTGACGACGCCTTGCGGCGCCGGGGAAATGCGCTGGCGCATCTGGGGCGAGGGCCCGCCGCTCGTGCTCCTTCACGGCGGGTTCGGGTCCTGGCAGCACTGGATCCGCAATATCAGCGCGCTGTCGCGACATGTGCAGGTGATCGCGGGCGATCTTCCCGGCCTGGGTGATTCGCACGAGGCGCCGCAGCCGCACACCGCGGAAGTCATTGCCGAAGTGCTGCACGAGGGCATCGACCGGATCCTCGGCCGTAATGCGCGCCTGTCATTGGCGGGCTTCTCGCTGGGCGGCGCGATCGGAGCCGTGCTTGCGCAGCGGCTCGGCACGCGCGTGGATCGGCTTCTGCTCTTCGCGCCATCGGCACTGGGGCCGCACTGGCAGCCGATCGACGACAGGCTGCGCCGGTGGTCGCCGAATGCGACCGATGCGGAACGGCTTGGCGTCGTACACGAGAATCTCGCGATATCGATGATCGGCGATCCGGCAAAGGTCGATGCGCTGGCGGTCGGCATACAGGATCGGCTGTTGCGGCAGAAGCGGCGGCTGCGGGGCATGCCGATTTCGACATCGGATGCGGTCCTGCGCGCGCTTGGCGGGATCGATGCCCCCACCACCATTGTCTGGGGGGAGCGGGATGTCTATCTCCAACCCGACGTAGCGACTTGCGTCGGGCGTGTCCGCGCCTTGCATCCGCGCGTGGACGTGGCTGTCCTTCCGGGCGTCGGGCACTGGGTGATGTATGAAGCCAGCGACGCGGTGAATGCGCTGATCCTCGCGCGCGTCGACAAGATCGCTATGCGGTAGACGGGGTGCTGCCTATGAGAATTGATGCGTTAAGTCCGGAATTGAACGTGCAGAAGATTGCCGGGAGAGGTTCGCGATGATCGGTATCACCGCATTTGGCGCCTACGTTCCGCGTCTGCGCCTCAGCCGCAAGGCGATCGTCGAGGCAAATGCCTGGGCCGCGCCGGGGCTGCGCGCGCAGGGCAAGGGCGAGCGCGCCATCTGCAACTGGGATGAAGACAGCCTCACGATGGCGGTCGAGGCCGCGCGCGACTGCCTCGCAGGCGACGATCGCGGCGGCATCGCCGCCGTCAATCTCGCCTCCACCTCGCTGCCGTTCGAGGACCGCTCGAATTCCGGCATCGTGGCCCAGGCCCTGAACCTCGGTGAGGACGTCGAAACGCTGGACGTCACGTCGTCGCAGCGCGCCGGCACGTCCGGATTGCTCGCGGCGCTGCGCGCCTTATCGCCCGAGCGCGGCCCGGTGCTGTTCGTCGCCTCCGACAACCGCCGGACCAAGGCAGGTGGCGGGCAGGAGCTGGCGTTCGGTGACGGTGCCGCCGCGCTTCTGCTTGGCTCGCGGAACGTGATCGCGGCGTTCAAGGGCGCGCACTCGGTCGCCGTGGACTTCGTCGACCACTATCGCGGCCAGAACCGCGAGTTCGACTACAATTGGGAAGAGCGCTGGATCCGCGACGAAGGCTACATGAAGATCGTGCCGAAGGCGGTACAAGGCGCGCTTGAGCGCGCCGGCATCGCCGCGGCCGAGATCGATCACTTCGTGCTGCCGTGCACGCTCGCCCGCGTCGCCCAATCGATCGCCAAGCGCGTCGGCATTGCCGAGGGCAGTGTGCGCGAGAATCTGCACATGACCTGCGGCGAGGCCGGTACGGCGCACGCCCTGCTGATGCTCGTGGATGCGATCCAGGACGCGAAGCCGGGCGACAAGATCCTCGTGGCCAGCTTCGGTCAGGGCTGCGACGCGCTGATCTTCGAGGTCACGGACGCGCTGGCGAAGCTCTCGCCGCGCCTCGGCGTCAAAGGCTACCTGAGCCGTCGCAGGAAGGAGGAGACGAACTACGCCAAGTTCCTCGCCTTCAACAATCTTACGACGCGCGAGAAGGGCATGCGGGCCGAGCTTGACAACCAGACGGCCCTGACGCAGCTCTATCGCCGCCGTCAGATGCTGCTGGGTCTTGTCGGCGGGCGCTGCAAGATCTGCGGCACGCGGCAGTTCCCGAAGACCAATGTCTGCGTGAATCCCAACTGTGGCGCGTTCAAATCGCAGGAGGACGAGCCCTTCGCGGAGACGCCGTGCCGCGTCGTGACATGGTCCGCGGATCACCTGACGTACACGATGGATCCGCCGGCCCATTACGGCATGGTGCAGTTCGAGGAAGGCGGGCGCTTCCTGGCCAACTTCACCGACGTTGATGTCGGCAACGTCAGCGTCGGCATGCCGATGCGCATGATGTTCCGGATCAAGGACTACGACGACATCCGCGGGTTCCGCCGCTATTTCTGGAAAGCGGCGCCTGCTTTCGACGGAAGGACGTAACCGATGGCGAGCGGAATCAGAGACAAGGTCGCGATCCTCGGGATGGGCTGCTCCAAGTTCGGGGAGCGCTGGGAATCCGACGCCGACGACCTGATGGTCGAAGCGTTCGACGAGGGCATCAAGGATGCCGGCATCGACCGCAAGCAGATCCAGGCGGCGTGGCTGGCCACGGCGATCGAGGAGATCCATGTCGGCAAGGGCGGCATCCCGCTCGCCTTCTCGCTGCGCCTGCCTTACATCCCGGTGACGCGTGTCGAGAACTTCTGCGCCAGCGGGTCCGAGGCCCTGCGCGGCGCGGTCTATGCGGTCGCCGCGGGGGCGTGCGACATCGCGCTCGCCCTCGGCGTCGAGAAGCTCAAGGACACGGGCTATGGCGGCCTGCCGCAGCGCAGCCGCGGAGTCCTGAACTCGATGTGGTGGGCGAACTACTCCGCGCCTGGCTCGTTTGCACAGCTTGCCGGCGCCTACCGCGCCAAGCACGGGGTCGCGCCGGAGGACCTCAAGCGGGCGATGGCGCATGTCTCGGTGAAGAGCCACGACAACGGCGCCAAGAACCCCAAGGCGCATCTGCAGAAGCGCATCACCATGGACTCGGTGCTGCAGGCGCCGATGGTCGCCGAACCGCTCGGGCTGTTCGATTGCTGCGGTGTCAGCGACGGCGCCGCCTGCGCGATCGTGACGACACCCGATATCGCGCGCGGGCTGGGCAAGAAGGACCTGGTCACGGTCAAGGCGCTGCAGCTATCGGTGTCCAACGGCGTCGAAGCGTCGCACAATTCGTGGGACGGCAGCTATTTCATGACTGCCCGCATCGCCAGCAAGCGCGCCTACGAGGAGGCGGGGATCCGCAATCCGCGCGAGGAGATCAGCCTCGCCGAGGTGCATGACTGCTTCTCCGTCACCGAACTGGTGACGATGGAAGACCTGTTCCTCTCGCCAGAAGGCGGCGGGGTCAAGGACGTGCTCGACGGCTTCTACGACAGCACCGGCGACCTGCCGTGCCAGATCGACGGCGGACTGAAATGCTTCGGGCATCCGATCGGCGCCTCGGGCCTGCGCATGCTGTACGAGGTCTATCTGCAGCTTCAGGGCCGCGCGGGCGCGCGTCAGACCAAGGATCCGGTCCGGGGCCTGACGCACAACCTCGGCGGTGCGCCGCATCAGAACGTCTGCAGCGTCGCCATCATCGGACGGCAGGGCGCGTAGCGCTTCACGCGCGGTGGCGTTCAGCCGCTATAGCCTGCCGCAAGCGGACGCAGCTCGGCGCGGAAACCGCCCAGGCGTCGGGTCAGGTCCTTGACTGTCCGGGCGTAGGCCTGGAGCTGGGTGATGGCCTTGGCGCCCGGCTGGCCGGCTTCGAATGACTCGGACGTCAGGTAGACGCCCGGCGGCACCGCGATCGCCCCGAACCAGGAGATGACCGGTGCGAGGTTTTCTCCGACGCCCAGGTAGTGATGGAGCGTCGCCCCCATGGCAACGAGGCCGACGGGCTTGCTCTCAAGGGATTCGACCGGCAGCAGGTCGAGCAGGTTTTTGAGAACGCCCGGTGCCGCCGCGCGATAGACCGGGGTGAACAGGACGACCGCATCCGCCGCGGAAATCCTGCCGATCGCCTCCTGCGTGGCAAGCGACAGCTTCTCCGTGCTGCGCCCAGCCGCCCAGTCGAGCGGCGTCGCCGCGCAGTCGACAACCGAGATCTCCGTGCCGTCCGCCTCGGCTTCCTTCCTGAACACGCCGAGGGCGCTGGCGAGGCGCCGCGCCGGTGAGGCGGTGCCATAGATCAATGCGAGGTTCATGCGTGGGGGAGAACCCAGACAATATGAAAAATTGAGTCCATTTCAATAGGGTACATTGACATCAAATTGTATCGCTAATTACTATGCTTTTGCGTCCGGCCTGCCGACAGTCTTCGGCTGCAGGCCTTCAAGAGAACGCAAATCGGGAGGAAAAACATGAGACTGCGGCTTGGTGGTGCACTTCTGTCTTCGATCCTGCTGATGTCCGCGGCGGTCAATGCCGCATCAGCCCCCGCAGTCGATCGCTCCACCCTCGTAGTCTCGGTTGAGAAAGCCTTCCAGAACCTGGATGCCCAGGTCGCGGCGAGCGGCGATTCACAGCGCTATGCTTGGCAGCTTTACGACACCCTCTATGGCTTCGATCCCAAGGGCAACCTGGTCCCGCAGGTCGCGACCGAGTATTCGGTGTCCGAGAACGGACTGACCTATACCTATAAACTGCGCAGCGGGATCCGGTTCCATAACGGCGATGTCCTGACGTCCGAGGACGTGAAGTACTCGACCGAACGCATCCTCGATCCGGCGGTGAAGAGCACCAAGCGTCCGTACTTCGCGCTCGTGCAGGACGTCAGCGCGCCGGATCCGCAGACCGTGGTTTTCAGGCTGAAGGGGATCGACGGTGCCTTCCACAACAAGGTCGCCAACAACCTGTTCATCGTGCCGAAGCGGTACGCGTCGTCGCTGCCGAATGCCGAAGCGTTCGCGCAGAACCCGATCGGCTCGGGTCCCTACAAGTTCAAGGAATCGAAGATCGGCCAGAGCCTTGAGCTGGAGCGCTTCGAGGACTATTTCGGCAAGAAGCCGGGCATCAAGAAGCTGATCTTCAGGGTGATGCCGGAAGGTGCAACCCGGGTCAACGCGCTCATCACCGGCGAAGTCGACGTGGTGATCCAGGTTCCCACGAACTACAAGGACCAACTCGAGCGACGCTCCGACCTGAAGGTCAGCGCGGTTCCGGTCGCGTCACCGATGTATGTCCGCCTCTATACGAGGGACGAGTCCTCGCCGCTCGCGAAACGCGAGGTGCGGCAGGCGCTGAACTATGCGCTGGACCGCGATGCCATCGTGAAGGGCGTCTATCATGGGGTGGGTGAGCCGCTGGCGACCTTCATTTCCGCCTATTTCCCTTATGGCTCGGATCCGGCGCTCAAGCCCTATCCGTACAACCCCACCCGCGCCAAGGAACTGCTTCGCCAGGCAGGATTCCCGAACGGGTTCCGGACAAAGATCTTCAGCGCCAACGACCATCCGGTGGAACTGGCGACGGTCGTGGCCGCTTATTGGGATCAGATCGGCGTCAAGACGGAGATCACGCGCATCGACTATGCGGCGTGGAGCCGGCTGAACAACACGCAGCAGACCGGTCCGATGACAATCTCGGCATTCGGCAACGCGATCTACGATCCGATCAATTCCGTCACCGGCGCCTTCTCCAAGGACGGCACGTGGTCCAGCTACTACAACCCGGAGGTGGAGGCCGTAATCAACCAGGTCCACGGCACGCTCGGCGCGGAGAAGCGGGGCGAGCTGTTCAAAAAGATCGGCAAGATGCTGTACGACGACGCGGCCGCCGTCTTCATCAGCGAGCTCTTCTACATCTACGTGACGAAGAGCGACGTGCAGTGGACGATCACCCAGGGCTCGGGGTTCCTCGACTTCAGGGACGTGGCCTGGAAGTGAGGTGGCGCACGGCGTCCACACCCGCTGCGTTCGACCAGTAACTCAAAATCGCGAAGGGATCACGGCATGCCTGTCCGCATTCTCGGGATGATCGGCGTGAATCCGCCGGCCGGCGCAACAGTCCACGTCATCGCCGGGTCTATTTCGCCATCCTGGATCGCTAGCCACTCGCGGACGCACGAGGAGGCGGGCTACGACGAGGTGCTTGTCGGCTATTACTCGACATCGGCCGAGGGCTTCTCCGTGGCGCTGCATGCGGCCGCGAATACCGAGAAGCTGTCGTATCTGGTCGCCCACCGTCCCGGGCGTGTCCTGCCGGCGCTGATGGCGAGGAAGATCGCGACGTTCGATGCGCTGACGAACGGGCGCCTCTCCGTGCACGTGATCATCGGCGGTAGCGACGCCGAGCAGCAGCAGGAGGGCGACTTCACATCGAAGCACGAGCGCTATGAGCGCGGCGGCGAGTACCTCGACATCATGCGCAAGGCGTGGGTCTCGAGCGAGCCCTTCGACTATGAAGGCAAGTACTACAGCGTGCGTGGCTGCTTTTCGGAGGTCAAGCCCGTCCAGAAACCCTATCCGACGCTTTTCTTCGGTGGATCGTCCGAAGGGGCGCTCGAGATGGGCGCCCGTCACTGCGACGCTTTCGCGATGTTCGGCGAGCCGCTGAAGGAAACGGCCGAGCGAATCGCCGATTACCGCGCGCGTTGTCTTGCCCATGGACGCACGGCGCGGTTCAATATCTCGTTCAGACCCATCATCGCCGACACCGAGGGTGCCGCCTGGGACAAGGCGCACAAGATCCTCGACAAGATCAAGACGCCGGAGTCGGGAAAGGCGAAGCCGATCAGCCATTCCGGCGAGCGCCTGATGGCACTGGCAAGCCGCGGCGAGCTGCACGACGAACGGCTGTGGATGCCGATCGCCGGGGCAACCAGTGGCGCCGGAAACACGACCTGCCTGGTCGGAACGCCGGAACAGGTGGCAGCCGCGATCCTGAAATACTACCGCCTTGGCATCGCATCCTTCCTGATCCGCGGCTTCGACCCCGTCGCCGACGTGCAGGAGTTCGGCCGCGAACTCATCCCGCGCATACGGTCCGGAGCCATCGAGATCGACAAGGAGCAACAGACGAGCGCCGCCGAGTAAAGCGGGGTCAGCAAACCTTGCCTCCGATCCGCATCCAACTTTGAGCACATGACGTTTCTGAGCCGTCCGGACATGAAGGGTATTGCTGCCAGGGGCGAGGGCGCAAAAAGCGTCCTGTCGTCGATTGAGTCCGTCGTTGACGACCTCCGCCGCGGCAGGATGGTCGTCGTGGTCGATGACGAGGGACGCGAGAACGAAGGCGATCTCGTGGTGCCGGCCGAGTTCGCCGACGCGACGGCGGTGAACTTCATGGCGCGGCATGGCAGGGGACTGATCTGTCTGGCCCTGACGCGCCAGCGCGTGGAGGAGCTCCGCCTGCCGTTGATGGCTCGCGGCAACGAGGAGCGAATGCAGACGGCCTTCACCGTCTCCATCGAGGCACGGCACGGGGTTACGACGGGGATATCGGCCGCGGATCGCGCGCGAACCATTGCTGTTGCCGCGGACCCCGCGATGGGGCGCGACGATCTCGTCACGCCCGGGCACATCTTTCCGCTCGTGGCTCGCGACGGCGGCGTCCTCGTGCGTGCCGGGCACACCGAGGCTGCGGTCGACCTCGCGCGCCTCGCCGGACTGCGGCCGGCGGGTGTCATCTGCGAGATCATGAACGACGACGGATCGATGGCGCGGCTGCCCGAGCTGGTCCGGTTCGCGGCAGCCCACGACCTGAAGATCGCGGCCATCGCGGACCTGATCGCCTATCGCCAGCGCAACGACCGCCTGGTGGTTCGCGTGTTGGAGCGCACGCTGGAAAGCCGCCATGGCGGGAATTTCCGGGCCGTCGTCTACCGCAATCTGATCGACGGCGTCGAGCACGTGGCCCTGGTGAAGGGCGATGTCGCGGACGGGCGACCCGTGATGGTGCGCGTGCACGCGGTCAATCTGTTCGACGATATCGTCGGCGACCTTTTCTATTCCAAGGGCAATGAAGTGTATGCGGCGATGCGCCGGATCTCGGATGCCGGCCGCGGCGTCGTGGTCCTGATGCGGGAAACGCACCGCAGCAGTCCTTCGGAGGCGCTGCTCCAGCGCGAGAACAGCGAGCAGCTCAGCGGCAGCAATCTGCGCAACTACGGAACCGGCGCGCAGGTCCTGACGGACCTGGGGGTCAGCGAGATGGTGCTGCTGACGAGTTCGACGCGGTCGATCGTGGCCCTCGAGGGGTACGGGCTGCGCGTCGTCGCGCGTGAACCGCTCTAGCCGCGCGTCAGATGATCGTCGGCCGGAGCCGCGGCCGCGACGACAGGATCGAAGCCAGGCTCTTGAGGCCGGTCTTGAGCACTTCGATGCTCGAGCCGGGATTCAGCGAGACGCGCACGGCCTGGATGAAGCCGTTATGGCCGACGGCGAAGCTGTCCGCGGACACCACCGACACGCCTTCGGATTTCGTGGCGGCGGCGAAATCTTCCGCATGCCAATGCGTGGGCAGGGTCAGCCAGACATAGAAGGCAGCCGGATGCGCCGCGACGTGATAGTCCTTCAGGATGTCGAGCGCGACATCGTGCCGGCGCTGCATCTCGTGCAGGTAACGGCGCGTGATCTGGTCGGCAACGCCGTTGCTGATCATCAGCGCCATCACTTCGGCGGTGAAAGGCGGCACGGCGAGCGCCATGGTGTGGAACGTGCTGGCGAGGCTGTCGAGCAGCTTCGGTGCCGCCGCAACATAAGCCAGCCGGAAAGTCGGGCTGACGCTCTTCGACACGCTGGTGATGTAGCAGGTCCGCTCCGGCGCCAGCGCCGCGATGGGCGGCGGCCGGTCGGTCAGGGCGCTCGCCGCCGCGTCGTCCTCGATCAGGATGAGGTCGCGCGCGCGGGCGATCTCCGCGATCCGGCGACGGCGCTCGATCGGCATCAGCGCCGTGGTCGGGTTGTGAACCGTCGGCTGCAGGAACACGACGCGTGCGTTGGTCGTCTGGCAGGCGGCGTCGAGCGCCTCCGGCACCATGCCGTCCTCGTCCATTGCCACGCCCGCCAGGCCGATGCCGTGCAGGGCGGCGAGCGCCTTGACGCCCGAATAGGTCAGGCTTTCCGTCAGAATCGTTTCGCCGGAACGGGCAAACGCCGTCAGCGCGATCATGATCGCCTGCTGCGCGCCGCCGCAGAGAAGGACATTCTCGGGCGAGACCTCGAAGCCCACCCGGCCGATCCAGGCGGCGCCGGCCGTGCGATGGGTGAGGAAGCCGGATGCCGGCGGATATTTGTGCAGCGGGAAAAGCGACGAGCGTTCGCCGACTTCCGTGAAAGCCTTGGCAAGTGCTTCGGTCAGGCCATCGACGGGCGACCGGAAGCAGGCGAGGTCGACGGTGCGCGAATCGCTTTCCGGGATGATGCGTGCGCCGCGCGCCTCCTGCCTGTCGCCCTTGACGAAGGTGCCCCGTCCGACCTCGCCGTCGACGAGGCGACGGCGCTTGGCCAGGGCATAGGCGCGGCTGACGGTCCCCACGGTGACACCGAGCTTCTCCGCGAGGTCGCGCTGCGGCGGCAGCTGCGTGCCGGGCGGCAACTCACCGTTGTCGATGCCCTTGGCGATGGCCGCGGCCACGGCCAGGTAGCGTGGGCCTTCGATCCTGGAAATGTCCGGAACCCACATCCCGTCGTTCATTGCTTTGCCCCGAGGATTGTCTCTATTATTATACGTACATTGACCCTAAGATTGCACCACCGAAAGATAGGCGACGGGTATCGGCAGCGCCAAGAAGCCAATGGCCTTATAGGCCAATTTGCTGAGGCAGACCATAGGGTCTGAGTGGCTTTTGGCCCCTTGCGCAGGCAGGTCACCCGCGGCGCCCTGGGCCCGAATCGCTTGCCGGCCTGGGCCGGACATGGAAGCGGGAGGAGCGGTGATTGTGCCGGTCGCGCCGGTGATCGTCGAACACGTTGGTCTCGAGCCGGACCCTCCTGCGGAACCAGACAACCGATGCGTGCAGCGATGACGTCATGGCGAGCGTGCCGGCCACGATGAATGCGTTTGTAAACAAGACCTACGCCGAGTCGTTGGCGTTGCTGGCGGAGCGCTTCGGCGACCGCACTGCCTTGGTCGTCGGGGATCGGCGGTACGCGTTCGCCGATCTGCGGCGCGAGGCGGACGGAGCCTCCGCTCGCTTCCTTGCCCTCGGGCTGCAGCCCGGCGACAAGGTCGCCCTTTGGATGCCGAACAGTCCGGAATATCTGTGGTGCTGGCTGGGCGCCGCGCAGATCGGACTTGTGGCGGTGATGCTGAATACGCGGCTGCGGATCGATGAAGTCGCGTATCAGATCAGGCAATCCGACAGCCGCGCCGTCATCGTTCCCGCCGAATCCGAGGGCCGGGATTTTCTCGGCGACCTAGCCGGCCTGTGTCCGGAGATCGTCGACGGATCTCCGGGGCATCTGCAATGCGCGGCCTTGCCCGAGCTGCGCTGGGTGCTGACGCGCGGGCCGTCGTCGCGTTATCGCGGCACCACCGCCTGGGCGCCGGCGGACGTGCCGTCGCAAGGCCTGCCTTATGTGCGCAGTCCCGATGTGCCGGCGCTCATCGCCTACAGCTCCGGCACCACCGCGCTGCCGAAGGGCGCGGTCCTGACGCATCATGTCTGGCGCAAGGCCGCCGATCACGGCGACCGCTTCGCGCAGACGGCCGACGACCGGCTTTATCTGTGCGTCCCGCTGTTCGGCATCCTTGCCAATGTGAACGGCGCGCTGACGTTCTGGTCGCGCGGTTCCTGCGTCGTCCTGGCCGGGCGGTTCGAGGCCGGTGCGGCGCTGCAGGCGATCCAGGACGAGCGTTGCACGGCCATGTACCTGCTTCCGGTGATGGTGCAGCAGATGCTGGCACATCCCGACCGGGCGCGCCTCGATACAAGCACCCTGCGCACGGGCATCGTCGTGACGATGGACAGCGAGATCGTGCGCGCGGCCGTCACCGGGCTTGGGATGCGCGAGCTGTTCACGAGCTATGGCCTGACCGAGACATCCAGCGCCGTGACGCGGACCTTCGGAAGCGACTCCCTCGAGCATCGCCTGTCCACGCACGGACCGCCATTGCCCGACATCGACGTCCGGATCGCCGATCCCGCGACCAACGCGCCGCTGGCTTCAGGCGAAACCGGCGAAATCCAGGTCAAAGGCTATTGCCTCATGCTCGGCTACTACAAGATGCCGGAGGCGACCGCCGCGGCATTCACCGCCGACGGCTGGTACAAGACTGGCGACCTTGGCGCGATACCGGCCGATGGCAGCCTGCGGTTCACCGCAAGGCTCAAGGACGTCTTCAAGCACAAGGGCTTCAACGTCTCCGCGGCGGAGGTCGAGGAAGCGCTGGCCAAGCATCCGGCCGTCTCGGCGGCCGCGGTGGTCGGCCTGCCTCATGCGACATTCGGCGAGGTGGGGGCTGCCTTTGTCACCATGCGCGCCGGCAAGGCGATCTCGCAGGCAGAACTCGTCGACTTCGTCAGGCCGCAACTCGCCACGTACAAGCTGCCGTCGCACGTCTTCGTGCTCGACGAGCTCCCGGTGACCGCTGGCACCGGGAAGGTGCAGAAGCATCGCCTTCGCGAATACGCGCTGTCGCGGCTCGAGGCCGCCGGCGTGCACAACTAAGGAGCGTTTTGATAGTGAACGAATTTGCGCACAAGACTTATGCGCAGTGCCTGGAACTGCTGGCGAACCGCTACGGCGCGCGCGAGGCGATGGCCTTTCGCAACGAGCGCTACAGCTTCCGCGACCTGAAGGACAACGCGGACCGCGCCTCGGCGCGCCTTGCCTCGCTGGGCCTTCAGCCGGGCGACAAGGTGTCGATCTGGATGCCCAACCGGCCGGAGTTCATCTGGTACTGGCTGGGCGCGGCCCAGATGGGGCTCGTGGCCGTGATGCTCAACACGCGGCTCAAGCAGGAAGAAGTGGCCTACCAGCTTGCGCAGTCCGAGAGCCGCGCCGTCATCGTTCCGGGACCGGGTGGATTCCGCGATTTCCTCGCCGACCTGACCGAACTGTCGCCGGGCGTGAAGTCGGGCCGGCCGGGCGAACTGTCGTCGACCGCTCTGCCGAATCTGCGCCATGTCATCTGCTGCGACAACCCTGGACCGCTCTATTGCGGGACCACGGACTGGTCGGCGCCGATGCCCGCCGATCTGCCGCTGCCGCCCATGGCGACGGATCCCAATGCGCCGGCCCTGATCGCCTACAGTTCCGGGACCACCGCCCTGCCGAAGGGCGCGATGATCAGCCACTGCCTCTGGCGGAAGAGCTGGGATATCGGGGCGCCGATCGATCTGACCGAGCAGGATTGCATGTATCTTTCGATCCCGCTTTTCGGATCGATGGCGACGATGAACGGCGTCGCGCAGCTCTGGGTCAGGGGCGGACGCGCGGTCATCGGCGAGCATTTCGATGCGCGCGAATGCCTCAAGGTCGCGGTCGCGGAGCGATGCACCGTGGTCCATCTGCTGCCGCCCATGATCCATCAGATCTGCGCGCTGCCCGACCTGGACTCTCTCGACCTGAGCGCCCTGCGGATCGCCTTCGTCCTGAGCGCCGATCTCGACGTGCTCGATCTGGTCGCGGATCGCATCGGCATTCCGGGTGTCATGACCGGCTACGGAATGACCGAGACGACGACGGCGGTCGCGCGCAACCGCTGGGACGCCTCGCGCGACGACCGCTTTTCTACGCAGGGACGGCCGCTGCCGGACGTCGAGATCAGGATCGCCGACCCCGAAACCGGACATGCGCTTCCGACCGGCGAGGCAGGCGAGATCTGGGTCCGCGGCTATTGCGTCATGCTCGGCTACTACAAGAAGCCGGAGGAGACGCAGAAGGCGATGACGCCGGACGGCTGGTTCAAGACCGGCGACATGGGGCTGTTCAGGGAGGATGGCCGGCTGGTCTTCAAGGGCCGGCTCGGCGACGGCTACAAGACGCGCGGCTTCAACGTGTCTCCGGCGGAGATCGAGCACGCTTTGATGCAACATCCCGCGGTTGCGGCCGCGGCCGTGATCGGCGTACCCGACAGCGACCAGGGCGCCATCGGCATCGCCTACGTCATTCCAAAGCCCGGCGCCACGCCGAATGCCGAAGAGGTCCTGGCGTTTCTCCGCCCCAAGCTCTCCGGCTACAAGATGCCGCGCCACGTCATGTTCGTCGGCGAGTTTCCGCTGACCGCGGGTACGGGGAAGATCCAGAAGTTCCGCCTGCGTGAAGACGCGATGGCGAAACTCGGGATCGAGGCGCCGCCTGCGGCCAAGCGGCGCGCATAGGCCACGATACGATTCACTTCTCGCGGCGTTCGCTGGGGCGCAGTTCCGGCGTGCGGGTGTACAGCAACGCCGCCAGTCCCATCGTCACCGCCATGACGGCAAAGGCCAGCCGATAGCCTGTCAGCGAACCTGTTCCGTTCTCGTGCGGAACCGCATCGACGGCGAGGCCGGTCAGGTTCTGCATCACGAAGATGCCGGAGCTTGCAAACATGTTGACCGACGTCAGGGCACGACCTGCGGCTTCGCGCGGGAACATCGCCTGCGTATGGGACATCATCACGATGTAGAACGGGGCAAGCAGCGGTATCGCGATGAAGATCGCGATGGTCTGCCACAGCGAGGCGTAGGCCACTGCGGCCAGCAGGGCGAAGAGCGCTGCGATGATCGCCATGCTGCCAAGCACGACCGCGCGCCGCGCGTCCAGCAGGCGTTCCACGGGGCCAAACAGAAGGGCGCCGAAATTGACCGCCAGCGCCATCACAAGCAGGATGTGGCTGCGGTCGATCGCATCGAGGTTGTGAACCTCCTGCAGGAACGGCCCGGCCCAGATGCCGAGCAGGATCTGCGCCGGACTGTAGATGCAGATCGCGACGATCAGCATCGGCCAGATCGTCCGATTGCGCAGGATGCGGCCAAGGCCGATGACGGTCTCCAGCAGGCTCGTGTTGGCGGCCGAAACGGGGTTTCCGCCTTCCTCGGGTGCATCACGAACGACCGCGTAAGTGGCGACGCAGATCGCCAGTGTCGCCGCGCCCAGCCACAGAAATGTCGTGCGCCAGCCGACGGCCTCGACGGCGACGGCCAGTGGCGTCGTCGCGCAGAGGCCGCCGATGCCGCCGATGAACAGGAAGCGGCCGGAGATGGTGGAGAACCGCTCCGGCGGCACCCATCGCGTGAACAGGACATACGTGCCGGACATGACGGTCGCAAACCCGATGCCGATCAGCGTGCGGCCGGAGACCAGGCCGAGCATCTCGGACGACAGGGCGAACACGCACATCCCGACGGCCCCGATCGCGGCGACCACGGGGATCGTCCGCCGCGCACCGAATCGGTCGAGCAGGACGCCGGCCGGAAGCTGCGACAGCCCCTGAGCGAGGAAAAGGATCCCGATCACGATCGAAAGCTGGGCGGCCCCCAGCCCGAGTTCGGCGATGAGCACCGGCGACATCACTCCGCCGGCGCTGCGGTTGAGCTGCCCCACCGCAAACATGGCGCTGAGCGCGGCGAACAGTATGAGAAAGGCGCCGGATGACGTGGCGCCACGGCTCGGTGTCTTCATGGAAGGAGGCTTGAGGTCGAACCCGGCGAAGGGACTGTATCGCGATAGAGATTCATTTCTACAGAAGTGCTCCGGGAGGTCGCCAGTATGGGGCGGGGACCCCTCGGCCTCGAACGACTTGAGTTGCTGCAGCACGGGCTCCGTGCTTAGCCCAGCTTGGCGAACCTTATAGAAATTGTATCTAAGATGAACGTGACATTACGGGGGGATTGTGTTGATATCGGCCCCGAGAGCACCACGCCGCCAAGAGAAAAACGGCGGCGCGCCTAAGGGGAGTTGAGACGCAGATGGCAGGACGTTTTGCCGGTCGGGTGGCACTTGTGACCGGCTCAGCCCGCGGCATCGGTGCCGCGACCGCCGCAATGTTCGCCGAGGGCGGTGCAAACGTCATCGTCTGTGATCTCGATGCCGGCGCGTCCGACGAGACGGCGCGGCAGCTCGCATCGCGGCATGGCGTCAAGGCGGTCGGCATCCCATGCGACGTCGGCGACGCGAAGCAGGTCGATGCCATGGTGGATAAGGCGGCGGCCGAGTTCGGTGCCGTCGACATCCTCGTCAACAATGCCGGCGTCACGCGCGACAACCTGATCCACAAGATGAGCGACGGGGATTGGGACCTCGTCATGGCGGTGCACCTGCGCGGCGCCTTCCTTTGCTCCCGCGCGGCGCAGCGCGTGATGGTGCCGCGCAAATACGGCCGGATCGTCAACGTGTCATCGACCTCGGCACTCGGCAATCGCGGCCAGCTCAACTATTCGACGGCCAAGGCCGGCCTGCAGGGCTTTACCCGTACGCTGGCCCTCGAGATCGGCCGTTTCGGGGTTACCGTCAATGCGGTGGCGCCAGGCTTCATCGATACGGAGATGACGCAGCAGACCGCGCGGCGGCTCGGCTTCGAGCCGGAGGCCTACAAGGCCGAGCGGGCAAAGAACATCGCCGTCGGCCGCGTCGGCACGCCGCGCGATGTCGCCAACGTCATCGGCTTCTTCGCCAGCGATGACGCGGCCTTCGTGAACGGCCAGATCATCTATATCAGCGGCGGCCCCGAAACGCGCCGATGAGCGCTGCCGGTCCCGCCCAAAGACTTTGTCTATTGCCATCGGTAGAGGTGCAAACGTGAAGCAGGCTTCAGCGACCAAGGCCGTCGAAACCGCCGCCACCAGCGCGCAGATCAGCGATCCCGAGGAGGTCCTCGCGCGCCCGGATATCAAGGAGCTCGAGCGTCTCGCCGTCGAGAAATTCCGCCCGCGCGGCCGCAAATATGACGAAGACTGCTCCATGCCGGTTGAGAACATGCAGGAGCTGTTCGAGCGCGGCTGGCTGACGACCACGGTGTCGAAGCAGATGGGCGGGAAGGGCAGCAATCTCGACTCGGACGATCCGGTGACCTATCTGCAGGCGTTGCGCGTCATCGCGCGCGGCTGCAGCGGCACGGCCCATTGCTACCAGGTGCAGAATCACACGGCGTGGTGCCTGGAGACGGTCGGCACGCCGAAGCAGCACGAGAAGTACATCAAGCCCATGTTCCAGCGCCCGTTCCTCGGCGCGTTCGTGGGCGCCGAAGCCAAGCGCCGGCACATGTACATGATGACGACGCAGGCCAAGCGCGTCGACGGCGGGTGGATCGTGCGCGGCGAAAAGACGTACGCTACGAACGGCCCGATGCTCGGCTTCGCGATCATCTTCGTCGCCATCGAGGGCGTCGAGAGCTACCTCGACAACCATATGATGGTCGTCATCGAGCCGAGCATGAAGGGCGTGTCGATCGACAACAGCTGGTACCGGCCCAACGGCATGCGCGCCGCGCCGAGCCCGGTGATCACGCTCGACGACGTGTTCATTCCCGACGAGAACGTGCTCGGCGCGCCCGGCGCCTATCCGCGCGGCCGCTGGCAGGGCAAGTTCCATCTCGGCTTCGCTGCGAACTATCTTGGCACCACGGAAGGCATGTACGCCTGGTATCGCGACTACGTCGTGAAGCGTGGGCGCAGCAAGGATGTGATCACCCAGATGCGGACGGGTGAGATGAAGATCGCGCTCGACGCGGCTTCGGCGCTCTTCCACAAGGCGATCATCGGCTACAAGACGAAGCCGGTCGTGGAGGCGGAACTCCTGGCTATGGCGGCGAAGTCGACGGCGGCGCATGTCGCATTCGAGCTGTCGCACAAGATCATCCATGCGGCCGGCTCGACCGCGTTGTTCGACGAGTTCCCGCTGAGCCGCTACCTGCGCGATCTGGAGACGCACGTGCTCCACGCCGGCCACGACCGGACGGCGCAGATCGTCGGCCAGTCCGAGCTGGGCGACGCCTTCGATTCCACCCTGCAGCGGTGAGCCGGAGGACGCGGCGCGAATGGGACGGGTTGTGCAGCCGGGCGAGGCCTTCACCCTGACCAAGGGGCCGGTGACGACCGTCCAGCTCGTCATGTACGCGGGCGCGTCCGGCGACTTCAACCGGATCCACTACGACCTCCCGTTCGCGCAGGAGGCTGGCCTCGGCGGCGTGATCGCGCACGGCATGCTGTCGATGGGGTTCGCGGCGCAGGCGGTGACCGATTGGGCCGGGCCGGGTGCCATGGTCCGCGACATCGCCGCGCGCTTCCTGACGCCGGTGCGGCCGGGCGACACCGTCCGGTTCGGCGGAAAGGTGGAATCGGTGACGTCCGAAAACGGGCGGACCGTCGCGTCGCTGTCCTTTGAAGGTCATACGGATGCCGGCCGCGTCGTCGCCGGCAGCGCCGTTGCGGTCCTTCCGCCCTGACCGGACGGCATGCCGTGCGCGCCCTCTCCGCGACCGTGCCATCCGACGAGCCCGTGACCGCGGCCGGCCGCGAGAAGGTGGGTTCGGCGCTGCCGCAGATCGCTGAGACGCTCGAGGCTGCGTGCCGTCGCATCGATACGCTCTACGAGGGCCGCCGCGTGGTCTGGCGGATCTGGGGAAGCGGCAAGCCGCTGATCCTGCTTCACGGCGGCTTCGGCTCGTGGACGCATTGGGTTCGCAACATCGGGCCATTGTCGGCACGGAACAAGGTGATCGCGCCGGACATGCCAGGCTTCGGCCTGTCCGATTCGCCCGCGGACACCGACCTCCTGCGCGTCATTCCCGGTGCTTTGCTGGCGGGACTGCCAGCGGTGCTGGACGGTGCCGCCCGGTTCAATCTGGCCGGCTTCTCGTTCGGTAGCGTGATGGCGGGGCAGGTAGCCGCGGAGCTCGGTGCCGGGAGCGCGCCGTTTGCAGTCGACTGCCTCGCCCTCGTTGCGCCGGCTGCGCTCGGGGTTGCGGTTGCCGATTTCACATCGCTGGCGCGGATAAAGCCGGGCATGACCCAGGCTGAAATCGCCTCAGTGCATCGCCACAACATGTCGATCATGCTGTTCAAGAACAGCACCGCGATCGACGATACGGCGGTGTCCCTCCAGATCGTGAACACGAGCGCTGCGCGGGCCTGGGGACGGAGCTATTCGCGTTCCGATGCCCTGGTAAAGGCGGCGGACCGCATCCGTGCGCCGCGCATGCTGGCGATCTGGGGCAATGGCGATGCGTACGCGCATCGGAATCTCGCCGCCTACGAGGCGGCTGTCGCGCGCCTGCGCGCCGATATCGAGGTGCATCGCATCGCCGATGCCGGGCATTGGGTCCAGTACGAGGCGGCCGACGCCTTCAATGCCGTCCTGTCGGACGCAGTGGAAAATGAGGCGATCGGATGACGAATCCGACGCCCGCGCAACGAACCCACTTACGCCTGGTATGGAGGTCAGACATGCCGACGCAACCGAGGGAAGTCAGAATCAACCAGTTGAGCGACGTCATGCACAGCCGATCGACCGGCATGATTGCCTTGTTGGTCGAGACGGCGAACGGCGACACGGATCGCATCGTCATGACCGGAGAGCTCGCCGAGAAACTCCATCTGATGCTCGGCAATGCGTTGTCCGGGGCACGCCAGAACCCGGTCGCCCCCTGATCTTCACGACACTCACGACAAGGATGACTCAACAATGACCCCGTCGCACCCGTCTTCGTCTGTCCGTGAGGCCCCTGTCTTCGAGTGGATCCAGGCGTCGAGCGTGACGACGAAGGTCATGCTCGTCCTGTTCGGCACGCTCCTGCTGACGCTGTCCGCGAAGGTGCATATCCCGTTTTGGCCGGTGCCGCTGACAATGCAGACGTTCGTCGTGCTGCTGATCGGCATGACCTATGGAACGCGCCTCGCCGGCGCGACCCTGCTCCTTTACCTGGGCGAAGGCGCGATCGGACTGCCGGTGTTCTCGGGAACGCCCGAGCGCGGCCTCGGCCTCGCCTACCTGGCGGGTCCGACAGGCGGCTTCCTCGTCGGGTTCTTCTTCGCGGCGGTTCTGCTGGGCTGGCTCGCCGAGCGCGGCTGGCGCGGCAACGTGTGGCTCATCACGGCGGCAATGATCCTGGGCCATGCCGTCATCTTCGCAACCGGCCTGCTATGGCTCTCGATGATCGTCGGCTGGGCGCAGGCCTGGACGCTCGGCGCCATGCCGTTCGTCCTCGCGACCATCGTGAAGACAGTGCTGGGTGTCGTGACTGTGGTCGCGCTGTCGCGCCTCTCGATCGAGCGATGAGATAGGCGGGACGCGCCTCGTGGTCACCACGCAGCCCATGGCGGTACGGCCTGCTGCGGCGTCGGATGCGGCGTTCCGCGACGAGGTGCGGGCGTTCTTCGCCCGTGCCTTGCCGCAGGCTGTGCGCGACAAGGTGCGCGACGGGCGGCCCGTGCGGAAGCAGGAGCTCGCGGAATGGCAACGGGCGCTCGCCGCACAGGGATGGCTGGTGCCGCACTGGCCACGCGATCATGGCGGGCCGAGCTGGTCACTGACGCAACGCTGGATCTTCGACGAGGAGTACCACGCGGCGTTCTGCCCGCCCGTGCATATCTTCAATTTCAAGATGATCGGCCCGATCCTGATCCGCTTCGGGACCGAGGAACAGAAGCAGCGCTATCTGCCCCCCATCCTTGGCTCGGAGGATTGGTGGTGCCAAGGTTATTCCGAACCGGAATCGGGCTCGGACCTGGCGTCCCTGCGGACGCGGGCGGAGCGGCTCAACGATCATTACGTCGTGAACGGGACGAAGATCTGGACGTCGTTCGCGCATTGGGCCAATCGCATCTTCTGTCTCGTCCGGACGCGGAGCGGCGGCAAGCCGCAGGAGGGCATCTCCTTTCTGCTCATCGACATGGCGTCGCCCGGAATTACCGTGCGTCCGATCGTCTCGATCGACGGGCGCCATCATTTCAACCAAGTCTTCTTCGACAACGTCGTGGTGCCGGCGCGTGATCTCGTCGGCGCCGAGAACGAGGGATGGACGATCGCCAAGTCGCTGTTGGAATTCGAACGCCTCAATGCCGCCCGCTACGGGGAAAGCCTTGGGCGCCTGCGGCGCCTCAAGCAGATCGCGGCGGAACAGCGATGCGACGGAACGCGCCTGATCGACCAGGACTGGTTCCGGCGAAAGGTCGCAGAAGCCGAAGTCCGCTTGCTCGCGGTCCAGATGACGGCGTTGCGTTTCCTTGCGAAGGCGGAGGCCGGTGAGCGCCTTGGCCCCGAAACATCGATGCTGAAGCTGCGCGGCAGTCAGGTCCTGCAGCATATGCAGGATCTCATGCTGCAGGCGGTCGGACCCGAAGGGCTGCGCGCGGAGCCGGGAGAAGAAGAGCCGGCCGATGAGGCTGTCGAACAGCTCTATGCGTCCGCCATGGCCCCGCAGCGTCTGTTCGGCCGCGGCTACACCATCGCCGCCGGGTCCAGCGAAGTGCAGCGCGGCATTCTGGCCAAGCACGTGCTCGGGCTGTAGGTGTCGCGATGATTCCCCAGCTGACCGACGAGCAGAAGCTGCTGGCCGAGAGCGTCGCTCGTTTTACGCGCGACGGTGCCGAGCGTCTGCAGCCAAGGACTGTCAGCGCCCAAAGCGTTGCCGCGGCATGGCGTCAGATGGCGGAACTCGGCTGGCTCGGCGTGCGGATTCCGGAAGCACATGGCGGCATCGGCGGTGGACCTGTCGAGGTCGCCATCCTGATGGAATCGTTGGGGCGCGGCCTGGTGCGGGTGCCGTACCTGTCTTCGGCGGTGATCGGCAGCGGCCTGGTTGCCCGCTTCGGCACTTCCGCGCAGAAATCCGCGCTGCTGCCTGATCTGGCGTCCGGGGCGAAGCGCGTTGCCGCCGCGTTCACGGAATTCGCCGGCCGTTATGGCCTCCACGATATCGAGACAGTGGCCACAGCCGACGGCAGCGGATACGTGCTGAATGGCGGCAAGAGCATGGTGATCGACGGCGCCGGTGCCGACACCGTGATCGTGCTCGCCCGAACGAGCGGGGCCGCGCGCGATCGCGCTGGGCTGTCGCTCTTCCTCGTGCCCGCTGTCGCCAAGGGCGTGACGATGCGCGACCAGCGCACGTATGACGGCGGCAACGCGGCCGACGTCACCCTGACGAATGTCCATGTGCCGGCCGTCGCCATGCTGGGCGGACGCGACGAAGCCGCCGATGCGGTGGAGTGGGCGGTGGATCACGCCATTGCGGCGCTCTGCGCGGAGGCCGTCGGCGTGATGAGCGGCGCGTTCGAGATGACGCTCGACCATCTCAAGTCGCGCCGGCAGTTCGGCCGCGCGATCGGCGGGTTCCAGGCACTGCAGCACCGCATGGCGGATCTATTTGCTGCTGTCGAGGAGACGCGGTCGCTCGCATTCGCAGCGGCCTGGGCATTGCAGGAACACGGAAGCACGCAGCGCATTGTAGCCGCGGCCAAGATTCATGTCGGCCGCGCCGGCCGGCTGGTCGCCGATGAGTGCATCCAGATGCACGGCGCCATCGGCATGACGGACGAATATGCGATCGGCCATTACGCAAAGCGCTTGCTGGCGATCGACACGCTGTTTGGGGACGCCGATCACCACCTTGGACGGTTCACTCTGGGCCTCGAGGAAACATCTATCGACAGTGGAGGAGAGCAATGTTTCAGCAGTTGACGCGTAGGACGCTATTCGCGGCGGGGCTTGCCGCGTTGCTGGCGGCAAGCACCGCGGCATTCGCCGCCAACAAGCCGGCCGTCGACCGCGACACGGTGGTCATGGCCATCAGCAAGGAAATCGGCAGCCTCGACGCGCTGGTCGTCGCCACCGGCGATTCCCAGCGCTATGGCTGGCAGATGTTCGACACGCTTTATGCGTTCGACAAGACGGGGAACATGGTTCCCAGCCTGGCGACGGGCTACACGCTCTCGTCGGATCAGCTCGAGTACAAGTTCACGCTCCGGCAAGGCGTCAAGTTCCACAACGGCGATGTGATGACGTCGGCCGACGTCAAGTACTCGATGGAGCGCATCCTGGACCCCGCGGTGAAGAGCACCCGTCGCCCGAACTTCGCGGCGGTGCTCGCCAGCGTGGAGGCTCCGGACGATCACACCGTCGTGTTCAAGCTGAAGGAGCAGGACGGCGCGTTCATGAACAAGCTCGCCGGCTACCTGTTCGTGATACCGAAGAAGTACACGGAGTCGCTGCCGAGCCCGGAGGCATTCGGCCGCCAGCCGGTGGCCAGCGGGCCGTTCAAGTTCGTCGAGCAGAGGATCGGCCAGCACGTCATCATTGAGCGCTTCGACGACTATTTCGGTACGAAGCCGAAGGTGAAGCGGATCATCTTCCGCGTGGTGCCGGAGCCGGCGAGCCGCGTCAACGCGCTGCTCTCCGGCGAAGCCGACATCGCCGACGGCCTGAACCCCAGCGACATCTCGCGCCTCGAGAAGACGGAGGGGGTGGATGTCATGTCGACGCCGGTCGGCAGCCCGCTCGCCGTGCGGCTCTACTCGAACGATCCGCAGTCGCCGCTGGCGAAGCGTGAAGTGCGCCTGGCGCTGAACCATGCGGTCGACGCCAACGCGATCATCAAGAGCGTCCTCTATGGCGCCGGCAAGCCGCTGTCGAGCTACATCTCCTCCTTCTATCCGTACGGCGCCGACGCGAGCCTGAAGCCCTATGATTTCAACCCCGGGAAGGCGCGCGATCTGCTGCGGAAGGCGGGATACCCCAACGGCTTCGAGATCGGTCTGTATAGCGCCAGCGATATGCCGAAGGAGATCGCCGAGACGGTCGCCGCATACTGGGCTGCCGTCGGCGTGCGCGCCAAGATCCAGCGGATCGACTATGCGGCTTGGAGCCGGCTCAACAACACGCACAAGAGCGGCCCGACCACCATCATGCAGTTCTCGAACGCGATCTACGACCCGATCCATCCGGTCTACGGCGCGGCCAGCAAGAACGGCACGTGGTCGGACTACTACAATCCGGAGGTCGAGGCGCTGATCGAGAAGGCGTCGAAGGTCGCCGATCCGCAAGGCCGCGGAGAGATCTTCAAGCAGATCGGCCGCCTGCTGAACGAGGACGGCCACGCGGTCCTGCTGTCGGAGCTCTACTACGTCTTCGGCAAGAGCTCGGCCCTGCAGTGGGAGCCCCAGATCGGCATCGCCTGGTACAGCATGCGCGATCTCGCCTGGAAGTAAGAGCGCTCACGCGCGGCGCGTGACGAAAACCCGGCCGGAGCGATCCGGCCGGGTTTTTTGTTGTCGGGACACCGTCCTCTGGTCGTCGCGAAGCCTTCCTCGAGGCCGAGCTCGATCGATGGGATGGTGCGGCAACGCATGACGGTCGCCGCTGTCTATGGAGCATCCATCAGAACTTCAACCAGGCTGGCGACGCGAACACCTGGTTGAACAAGCGCTCCAACGGCGCGTTCGATTCCGTCGCGCCGCTCGCGGCCGATGACGGGCTCGACGAGCGCGCGGAACTTCTCGCGCAAGGCGCCGGGCGGCAATGGCGTGGATGGATCGCCGACCGTGGTCGTGTCCGCCGAGCCGAGGCGCCGGCCGTCCTTCATCACGAAGTTCACCTGCGCATAGCGTTCCGCGGGAAAGCGCGCATTGAAGTCGCTGCGCTCGCGCAGGACCATGCCGTCGCTCAGCCGGCGAATTTCGGGGTCGGCGAAAGCGCTCTCCCCGACCTCGTCCGATGCGAGCCGGCGGCGCACCACCGCGGCGGCGACCGGATAGGGCAGGCTGTATTGCGCTTCTTCGGTGGTCCTTGGCGCCCGCGCCGCGAGGCGAACGGCTTCGTGGAAGCTCGCGACCTCAATTGTGGCGATCGCCTCCGGCTTTATGTCGTGCTGCCGGACCAAAGTGAGCGCCGCCTCGACCGCGGGCTGCGCCCACCGGCATACCGGATAGGGCTTGAAGTACATTTCGAGCAGGCGCCAGCGTCGGCCGAGATCGCTCCACAGATCGGCGACCGGCTCGCCTTCGACGACCAGTGCCGGCGCGCCGGTGAAACCGGCGGTCGCCAGCAGCACGGCGCTGACTCCGGTCATCGCGCCCCAGCCGGAGCCGTCCTTGACCATGGTCGGGAAGTCGATGCAGCGCATCATCTGGCTGCGCGGCCCGTGATACTCGGCAATGCCGAGCGCCTCGCGCGTCCGCGCGGCATTGAGGCCGAGCCTGCGCGCGCCAATCGCGGCGGCGCCCAGCGCGTTCCAGGAGCCCGAGGTATGGTAGTCGCGGGCGGTGCGGTGCGTGGCGATGCCGGCACGGATCGCCACCTCGTAGCCGACCACGATATCGGCGAGGAAATCGCCACCGGTGACCGGTTCGGCGGATGTCTCCGCAAAGGCCATGGCCGCCGGCAGGACAGCAGCACCGGCATGTCCCTTCGTCAGCACGTGGCCGTCATGGGCATCGAAGGCATCAATGGTCATGCCGTTGGCAAGCGCGGCACCCACGGCGCTCGCGCGACGGCCGTCGAACATGAGGCGTGCCGTGTGGCGCGACCCACTGAACTGCTCGACCGCGTGATCGCGGATGATCCGCGACAGCTTCGTGCCGAGCCCGCCGCACGCCGTCCCGATCAGGTCGAGCACGCACAGGCGCGCTTGATCGACGACATCGTGCGGAAGATCGTTGAGGCGCAGATCGCGTATGAAGCCGATCGTGTCGTTCTTCATGGCGTCAGTATCCCTTCCGCTCGTCCGCGCGGGGTGCCGGCCCAGCGGTCGAGTTCCGCTCGTACAAGGTCGGGCGTGCTGTCGCGGATGGTTGGCAGGCGCATCCGCGCGCGCTCAACGTCAGCCTTGGAGGTATTGGCGACCACCAGCGCCTCGCCATCCCCGCCGAGCGTGACCGTCTGGCCGGCGGCGTTGACGATGCGAGACCGGCCCCAGAAGGTGAGTTCGCCTTCGCGGCCGGTCCGGTTGGCCATGACCGTAGGCAGGCCGTACATCAGCGCATAGAAATCCAGCACAATGGTCCAGCCGCGCGTATTGTCGAAGCCTTGGACGGTTTCGACAGCCGAACTGACGGGCGCGATCAGCAGGTCGGCGCCGCGGCAGGCGGCGATGTGGACGAGCGCCGGGTTCCACAGGTCGGCGCAGATCAGGGTTGCGGCCGTCCAGCCAGGCCCCAGCACGAACGTGTCGATCCGCGCACCGGCAGCGAACCAGCGGTTCTCATCCAGGCGGCCATACCCGGGCAGGTTGATCTTGCGATGCACGGACAGAATCCTGCCATCGCGGACCGTCAGGGCTGAGTTGAAGAGGCGATCGCCGGCAGCGCGTTCGACGAACCCGAATATCACCGTCATGGCGCCGGCCGCTTCCGCGATCTCCCGGACGGACGCCGCTTCGCGCGACATTGCCAGGCCGCGCGCCGCCTCACGCAGGCTGTAGCCTGTCAGCGACAACTCGGGAAAGACCAGCACATCGACTGCAGCGGCACGCGCCCGCTCGATCCACTCCCTGTGCTTGCGCAGATTGGCGGCGACGTCGCCGAGCGTCGTCTCGATCTGCGCGGCGGCTATGCGCAAGGTGCCTTTGTTCACAGCCATCGGGACCAGAAGAAGGAGGGCGGGAGCAGCTCCCGCCCCGGAGCAGTGTCAGATCAGTCCTTGCTGCTTCAGGAAGGTCGCGGCAACTTCCTCGACGGGCTTCTTGTCGACGTCGACCATCGCATTGAGCTTCGCCATCGTCGCATCGTCCAGTTTGGCCGAGAGCTTGTTGAGGACCGGTGCCAGATTGGGGTTCTTGTCCAGGACTTCCTTGCGGACGACCGGCGTGAGCGAATAGGGCGGGAAAAAACCCTTGTCATCCTTCAGGATGACGAAGTCGAATGCGGCGACCCGGCCGTCGGTCGCGAAGACCAGCGTTGAATCCACCTGCTTGTCGCGCAGCGCCTGGTAGGTCAGGCCCGTGTCCATCTTCTTGACCTTGTCCAGCGGCAGCTTGAAGCCGTACTCCTTCTCCAATCCCGGCAGGCCGTCCGGGCGGCCCGCGAACTCGGCATTGAGCGCGAGGGTCGGTGCCTTGCCCGCATTCACGGCCTTGGCGTACTCGCTCAGCGAGTTGATGCCGGTCTGCTGCACGCCCGCCTTTGTCATGGCGATGGCATAGGTATTGTTCGCCTTGGACGGGTCGAGCCACACCAGGCCGATCTTGCCGTCGACCTCCTTGACCCTCTTGTACGTCTCTTCCGCCGACATGCGGTCGGTGATCTTGTTGTAGGTGATCAGAGACGTACCGGTGTACTCCCAGCAGACGTCGATCTGGTTGCTCTCCATGGCCTTGCGCAGCACTGCGCTGCCCATGCCCGCGCGCTTGTCCGGACTGAATCCGTTCGCCTTCAGGAGCTGGCTGGTCATCTCGGCCATCAGCAACTGCTCGGTGAAGCCCTTGCCGCCAACCACGATCGACTGCGCCTGCGCGCTCGAGCCTGCGGCAATGCCGATCAGCCCCGCGGCGGCGCCTATCATGAGAAGTCTGCGTCCGATCATTGTCGTTCTCCCTGTTTGGTCCTGCTGGCTCAACGCATCGCCGTGACGCCGCGCGGCACGACAAGGACCGTCAGTCGCCCGAGCAGGAAGTCGAGGATGACGGCGAGAATTCCGGTGGGGATGGCCCCGGCGAGCATCATCGCCGGCTCGAACAGGTCGATGCCCGAGAAGATCAGTTCGCCGAGCCCGCCGCCGCCGATCAGGAAGGCGAGGGGCACGGTGCCGACATTGATGACCAGGGCCGTGCGGATACCGGCGAGGATCACCGGCAGGGCATTGGGCAGCTCGACCCGCAGCAGGACCTGCCGCGGCCGCATGCCCATGCCGCGCGCCGCCTCGAGCAAGTGGGGCGGCAGCGAGCGCACGCCTTCGTAGGAGTTGCGGACGATGGGGAGGAGAGCGTGCAGCCAGAGGGCAAAGATCGCCGGCCGCTCGCCGATCCCCATCACGGTCATCGCGAGCGCGAGGATGGCGAGCGTAGGAATGGTGGTGCTGATGTTGAGCACCTGCATGATCGGCTCCGCCACGCGCCGCATCGCGCGGCGGGTCAGCAGGACGCCGAATGGAACGCCGATCAGGATGGCGAGCCCACCGGAGATCAGGACCAGCTTTATATGCTGCTTCGACTGGTAGACGATCTCCGGCCAGAAGCGCAGGATCTCTCCCAGAATTCCGCTGCGTTCGATGGCGATCCCGCACGCGACCGCCAGCGCGATCGTCAGCGCGCGGGAAAGGCCGGTCCAGGACTGGGAGGAGATCGCGGTCATGACGCCGGCTTGCTGTCGCGGTAGGTCTGGCCGAGCAGGTGCGTGATGTCGCGCTGCGTGATGTAGCCCTTGTAGAACCCATCATCATCCACGCAGGCCAGCCAGGTCACATCATGGGTGAACATCTTCGAGACTGCGGCGCGCAGGTCCTCGTCGATGCGGACCACCGCCGGCAGGGCGGTCTGGTGCTCGCCGCAGGTGCCGGTGCGACCGTCGAGATCGGCGCGACGCAGGAAGCCGCGCGCACGGCCGCGCGGGCCGACCATGACGATGGTGATATGCCCGCGCTCGTCCATCTGCTTCATGGCATGCGCGATCGGGTCCTCGGCGCGTACGCGTGGGGCGTCCGTCTGCATTGCCTCGGCGATGCTGATGAGGCGAAGCCGCTTGAGGGCGCGGTCGCTGCCCACGAAATCTGCGATGAAGCCGTTGGCGGGATGGGCGAGGATCTGGTCGGGCGTGCCGAACTGCTCGATCTTGCCGGCGCGGAAGATGGCGACCTTGTCGCCCATCTTGATCGCCTCATCGATATCGTGGCTGACGAACATGATCGTCTTGCCGAGCTTCTCCTGCATCTTCAGGAACTCGTCCTGGATGACTTCGCGGTTGATCGGGTCGATGGCGCCGAACGGCTCGTCCATCAGCATGACGGGCGGGTCGGCGGCGAGGGCACGGGCGACGCCGACACGCTGCGCCTGCCCACCGGAGAGTTCGTTCGGATAGCGCTTGGCAAACGCCTTCGGGTCGAGCGCCACCATCTCAAGGAGCTCCATCGCGCGGGCGCGCGACCTGGCGCGATCCCAGCCGAGCAGCTCCGGCACCACGCAGACGTTCTCCTCGACCGTCATGTTGGGGAACAGGCCGATCTGCTGGATCACGTAGCCGATCGAACGGCGCAGCTCGACCGGGTCCGCGTCCGTGGTGTCCTTGCCGTCGATGAAGATGCGGCCGGACGTCGGCTCGACGATACGGTTGATCATCTTGAGCGTGGTCGTCTTGCCGCAGCCGGACGGTCCGAGCAGGATGCAGATCTCGCCCTTGCCGAGCTCCAGGTCGATATGGTCGACGGCGACGAACGAGCCGCTTGGCGTCTCGAAGACCTTGGTCAGCTTCTCGAGGCGGATCATGCTGCGCGCACTCCGCGGGGCGTCAGGCATTTCTGCAGCGCCAGGAGCCCGTAATCGGCAATCACCGCGAGGACGCTCACCGCGAGGGCGCCGGCGATGAGCTGGCGCGGATCGGTCTGGCTGATGCCGGCGCGGATCATCATGCCGAGTCCGCCGGCGCCGATATAGGCCGCGATGGCGGCGATGCCGATATTGATGACCACGGCGACGCGGATGCCCGCCATGATGATCGGAATCGCCATCGGGATCTCGACCCGCCGCAGCCGCTGCCATGAGGTCATGCCCATGCCGCGCGCCGCCTCGCGCAGGGCGGGGTCGACGGACTTGATGGCTGTGTACGTGTTGCGGACGATCGGAAGCTGCGAATAGAGGAAGATTGCGATCACCGCGGGGAGGTAGCCGATGCCCTGGTTGATCAGCGACAGGATCGGGATCATCACCCCGAACAGCGCGATCGAGGGGATCGTCATGATGATCCCGGCGATGTAGAGGACGATGTCCGCGACCCGCTGGTTCTGGGTGATGGCGATGCCGAGCGGCACGCCCGCGAGGATGGCGGCACCGACGGCGACACCGACAATGGTCACGTGTTGCCAGGTCAGGCGCAGGATCAGCTCGAAATTGCCGGCGATGTATTGGATGACCGACAAGCCGGGCTCCCCGCTCTCTGGTCCGCCGTCTTATGTCCGGCTGCGGACCCTCTGTTTGTTACCGCGCATGATGGGCTGCCCATGCCATCCCTGTCCACGCGCCGTGACGCCGGCAACGCCTAGCCTATTGCAGTGCCAAGCCCATGCGCCATCTGCTCGATTTACGACGCGTAATGGTGCATTTTCGCCATGGCGATCAAGGGGCCTTCCGGCGTCCGAAACCTGCGATTGCCAGTACGGGCATTATCCCGTATCGAGGGATTTCGCTGCGCAACAACCTTTGAACGTTCCATGTTCGGGGCCCCGTGCGATCCGCCGCTGACGATCGGCTTCCTGCTCGTGCCGAACTTCTCGATGATGGCCTTTGCGTCGGCCATCGAGCCGCTGCGCGCGGCCAACCGGTTGGCCGACGCCAACCGGTTGGCCGACACCGAGCTCTATCGCTGGCAGCTCTTCTCGGCGGATGGCGGGCCGGTCGCCGCGAGCAATGGTATAGAAGTCATGCCGCATCTCTCGATCAAGGCCGCTCAGACGGTCAGGACCGTCGTGGTGTGCGCCGGCATCGATGTCGAGCGATATAACAACCGCCCGGTCTTCGCCTGGCTGAGGCGTCTGGCCAGTGCCGGCTGCGACATCGGCGCGCTGAGTACGGGCGCTTACGTCCTGGCGCGCGCCGGCCTGCTCGATGGACGGCGTTGTGCACTGCACTGGGAGAGTGCGCCGGCTTTCGCCGATGCGTTCCCGAACATCTCCGTGTCCAGCGAGATCTTCGTCATCGACGGCAACCGATTCACCTGCTCCGGTGGCACCGCGGCGCTCGACCTGATGCTGCACCTGATCAAGATGCAGCACGGCCACGGGCTCGCGACGGCCGTCTCGGAGCAGTTCATCCACGGCCAGATCCGTGACCATGCCGATCCGCAGCGCATGCCGCTCCGTGCGCGCATCGGCGTCGCCCATCCCAAGCTGCTTTCGGCGGTAGCGGCGATGGAAGCCAGCGTCGATGCCCCGCGCTCCGCGGCCGCGCTGGCGCGGCAGGCGCGCGTGTCGCCGCGCCAGCTCGAGCGGCTGTTCCGCAAGTATCTCGGCTGCACGCCGACCCAGTACTACCTGGAGGTCCGGCTGGCGCGGGCGCGGCAGCTCCTGACCCAGACCAGCCAATCCATCCTCGACATCGCGCTCGCTTGCGGCTTCGTCTCGGCATCGCATTTCAGCAAGACGTTCCGCGGCCATTTCGGCCTCAGCCCGCGCGAGACAAGGCGCCGCTTCGAGCCGCCGACCGCAACGGCCGCGGCCCTGCCTCAAAGCCTGATGCGACAGGTCGCGACACGCAGCCGAAAGGTGATGTCATGAGCAAAACGGGCGGGTGTCTGTGCGGCGCCGTGCGCTATACGGTGAGCGGAGAGCTGCGCGACGTGCTGGAATGCCATTGTGCGATGTGCCGCCGCACGCACGGGCATGTCGCCGCCTATTCGGCGGTGCCGCGCTCAGGCCTGGAGCTGACGGAGTCCACCGGCCTGCGCTGGTACCAGTCCTCGGAGAAGGCGCGGCGGGGATTCTGCGGCACCTGCGGTAGCAGTCTGTTCTGGGACCCCACCGGGAAGGACTACATCGCCATCGCCGCCGGCACGCTGGATCCGCCGACCGGCCTCAAGACGATCCTGCAGATTCACACGGCGGATGCCGGCGACTACTACACCATCCGCGCCGACGTGCCGCAGCGCTCGCGGGGTTCCGCGGGCGGCTAGCCGAGATACCCCTCCATCTCGCGGCAGTACCACTCGACGAAGTTGATCACGCCGGCTTCGGCGTCCTGCGAATAAGGCCCTGGCATATAGCCGAGTGAGTTGACGCCCTGCTGATTGCGCTCGACCAAAATACGGTCCTGGTCGTTCGTCTTCATCCAGGTATCGGTGAGATGGGAGAGCTTGTAGTCGCGGCCTTCCTCGGCGTCGCGATGGACCAGCCATTTCGCGGTGACCAGCGTCTCTTGCGGACCGATTGGGAGCATGCGAACGAGAATCGCGTAGTCGCGCAGTGCGTGATTGAACGTCGTGGGGAAGTGGACCCAGCGCAGCGAGCCGATATTCGCCTCGGCGATGCCGCCGAGCGCGCGCGCGACCGCCTCTTTGCCGTCCATGGTGATGGACGCCGCGTTGCGGGTCAGCGGCATGCGGGTGATGCGGTAGTCATCCCCGCCGCGGCCATCGCTGGGCAGTCCGGCGGCATTGCAACGCGCGATGAACGCCGAAATGACCGGATCGGCCGTCGGGTCCTGGAAATTATAGGCCTCCAGGAAGGTACGCATCAGCTCCGGATGGCTGGAGCGGCAATGGTAGCACTCGCGCGAGTTCTCCATGACCAGTTTCCAGTTGCCGCGCTCCACGATATGCGCCTCGTGCGCCAGCTTCGCGTTCGCAAGGTCGTGGGGCGCCAGCATCGGCCCGAGTGCCGCCTCGAACGGCGCGAAATCCGGGGGCTCGTCGGCAAGGCAGATATAGATCGTGCCGGCGGCCGTCCGGGCATGCACCGGCCGCAGGCCGATGCCGTCGGGCGAGAAGCCTTCGTGCATCCGGCCCGCGTGCCGCAGCGCGCCGGTCAGGTCATAGGTCCATTGATGGTAGGGGCAGACAAAGGCGCCGACGCGGCCCTTCTCCGCGGCGCAGATCCGCGAACCGCGGTGCCGGCAGGTGTTGAAATAGGCGCGGATCGTGTCCGTACGGTCGCGGACGACGATGATCGAATTCGGGCCGATCTGGACCGTGAAGAAGCAGCCCGGCTGCGGAATCTCGCAGGCGACGCCGGCGAACAGCCAGCGGCGATAGAAGATCCCCTGCAGGTCGAGCTCGAAGAAGCCCGGATCCGCATAGAAGGGCTGTGGCAGGGAATAGTGCCTGGCGCGCGTGCGCAGGAGGTCGCGCATCGAGTCGTGCGCAGACCGCCAGCGCGCCGCGGCCAGCATCGGCGCTTCGCCAGGCATCAGAGCTGCTTCGCGTATTCCTGGTTGACCTTCTTGAGCTGCCTGTCGGTGCCCAGGAAGGCGTGCTTGGACATGTCGGCCGAGTAGCGGCTGGCGGGCGGCTTCTTGCCGACGGCTTCGGCGAGGGCGCGGATGTGGTGCGGCCCCGCGCCGCAGCAGACGCCGAGATAGCGGATATTCATGTCGAGCGCCTGCCTGCCGAACTCGGCGATCTCGAAGCGATTGCAGGTGAGCGGCTCGAGCGCGATCGGGAAGGGGCGGCTGCCCGGCACGCCGGTCCAGCCCGGATCGGTCAGCGACTGGAAGGACGGCTCCTTCGGCGAGGTGCGGTACGGCACCGGCAGCGCCGCGACCGGGCACTTCACCGCCGCGCGGATCTCATTCAGCATCGGCATCATCGTCTTGGGCCCGCGGATGCAGTTGAGGCCCACCACGTCGGCACCGGCCTGCTCCAGCTTCCTGCAGGAGTCGGCGACGGTCCAGTTCTCGCGCGTCACGTCGGCCTGGTGCATCGCCAGGGTCATCACCGCGACCTTCTTCGCCTTCTTGATGACGTCCAGGGCGATCAGCGCCTCCTGCGCATAGGAGAACGTCTCGCCGACGATGAAGTCGACGCCGGCATCGACCGCCCACTGCACCTGCTCCTCGAACATGGCGCGCACGGCCTTGTGCGAGGCCGGGTCCTTGGGGTCGTAGGCGTTGGTGTTGCAGATGTCGCCCGCGAAGAGCGTGCCGGTGTCGGCTGCGACCTGCTTGGCGATCTGCAGAGCCGCCTTGTTGATCGGTTCGAGGTCCTTCTCGCGGCCGATGATCTTCAGCTTCTCGCGGTGTGCGTAGTAGGTGCAGGCCTCGACGATGTCGGAACCCGCATGGACGAAGTCGCGGTGAAGCTGGATCAGGGCCTCGGGATGCTCGATGACCACTTCCGGCACGAAGGCGCCGGCCTGCAGATAGCCGCGCCGCTCGAGCTCGAACACATAACCCTCGGCGCAGATGACGGGGCCGGCAGCGAGGCGTTCGAGCAGGGGTTTGGACTCGGGCATGGGGTTTCCTCGGAGGAGAAATCGGTGCCCGTTATCTTCCTCTGCGCCCTGACACCGGCCCGCGCCGGAACGACGTGAATTGTCCCGCTTGCGACAGTCCCTCAGGCGCGCATCCGCGTACCGTCCGGATCGAAGACCGGCTTCGCGCAGAGCCGCGCCGGGCGCCGCTCGCCGAGGATCTCGACCTCGAACGTCCCGACACCATTGATTGCGGCCGGGATATAGCCCATCGCGATGGACGTCTTTGAGTAGTGGGCGTAGCCGCCCGACGTGATCCAGCCGACCACCTTGCCGTCGTGCCACACCGGCTCGTCGCCGATCGTGTCCGCGTCGGTCGCGTCGACAGCGAGGGTGACGAGCCGGCGTGCCGGGCCCGCTTCCTTCTCCCTGGCGGCGGCGTCGCGGCCGATGAAGTCGTTTTTGCGCAGGTCGATGAAGCGGTCGAGACCGGCCTCGTAGGGTCCGTAGATCGGCCGGTACTCGCGTGCCCAGGTGCCGAAGCTCTTCTCCAGCCGCAGCGACTGCAGCGCGCGGGCGCCAAAATGGCGGATGCCGAATTCCGCGCCGGCCTCCAGCAGCGAGTCATACAGGGCGCGCTGGTACTCCGGCTTGACCCAGATCTCGTAGCCGAAATCGCCGGTGAAGCTGATGCGCCCGACCAGCGCCGGCACCAGGCCGATCTCCATCTTGCGGAAGGAGAGGAAGGGGAAGGCAGCCGTCGACAGGTCGTCCTTGACCAGCTTCTGCAGCACGTCACGCGATTTCGGGCCGGCGACCGAGAGGCCGACGAGCTCGACGCCGAAGGCGCGGATGGCGACGCCGCGCTCGGGCATGTGCCGCTCCCACCAGCGCATGTGGTAGTTCTCGGCAATACCGCTGCCGATGATGAAGAACCGGTCGGAGCCGAGCTTGGCCACGGTGAAGTCGCCGATCAGCTTGCCCTGATGGTTGAGCATGGGCGTCAGCGCGATGCGGCCCTGCTGCGGCATCCGGTTGGCGAGCACGCGCGACAGCCAGGTTTCCGCATCCGGGCCGGTCACCTCGTACTTGGCATAGGTGGATATCTCCATCAGGCCGACGCCTTCGCGCACGGCCTTGCATTCCTGCGCCACGATGTCGTGGGCGTTGGAGCGCTTGAAGGTGACCTCCTCGTTCGCCTGCTCCTTGGACGGCGCAAACCACAGCGCGTGCTCGAGCCCGTAGGCGGCGCCGAACACGGCGTTCTGCGCCTGCAGCCGGTCGTGGATCGGCGTCGTACGCAGGCCGCGCGCGGCGGGAAGCTCCTCGTTGGGGAAACGCACGCGGAAGCGCCGTGAGTAGTTCTCGCGCACCTTCGCGTTCGTGTAGGCCATGGTCGCCCAGTCGCCGTAGCGCGAAACGTCCATGCCCCAGATGTCGGCGCCAGGATCGCCATGGACCATCCAGTTGGAGAGCGACAGGCCGACGCCGCCGCCCTGGCTGAAGCCGGCCATCACCGCGCAGGCGACCCAGTAGTTCTTGAGGCCCCGCACGGGCCCGATCAGGGGGTTGCCGTCGGGCGCGAAGGTGAACGGGCCGTTGACGACGCGTTTGATGCCGGCGCGGCCAATCGCCGGAAAGTGCTCGAAGCCGACCTCGAGGCTGGGGGCAATGCGGTCGAGATCGTTGGGCAGCAGCTCGTGTCCGAAGGTCCACGGCGTCTCGCGCTCGGACCAGGGAATGCCGTCGCGCTCATACGTGCCCATGAGCATGCCCTTGCCTTCCTGGCGCATGTAGATCTCGCCGTCGAAGTCGATCACATGCAGCATCTCCGTGGGCGAGGCGGCAACCTCGGGGATGTCGTCGGAGACGATGTACTGGTGCTCCATCGCCAGCAGCGGCAGCTCCAGCCCAACCATGCGGCCGCACTCGCGCGCCCACAGGCCGCCCGCATTGACGACGTGCTCGGCGTGCAGGTTGCCCTTGTCGGTGATCACGTCCCAGGTGCCGTCCGGGCGCTGCTTGAGGTCGGTGACGCGCGTGAAGCGGTACACTTCGGCGCCCTGGACGCGCGCCGCCTTGGCGTAGGCGTGCGTCACGCCGGACGGGTCGACATGGCCTTCCAGGGTGTTGTAGAGCGCGCCGATGAAGTGCTTCTTGTCCATCAGCGGGAAGCGGCGTGCCGCTTCGTCGACGGAGATCATCTCCATGTCGAGGCCGAGATAGCGCCCGCGCGAGCGCATCATCTTGAGGAATTCGAAGCGCTCGCGCGTGCAGGCGAGCATGACGCCGGCAGTGATGTGCACGCCGCAGGAATGGCCGGAGATCTGTTCGATCTCCTTGTACAGATTGATCGTGTAGGCCTGCAGCTTGGCGACGTTCGGGTCGCCGTTGATCGTGTGCATGCCGCCGGCCGCATGCCAGGTGGAGCCGGAGGTGAGCTCGTCGCGCTCCAGCAGGACGACGTCGCGCCAGCCCGCCTTGGTCAGGTGATAGAGGACGCTGCAGCCGACGACGCCACCGCCGATGACGGCGACCTGAACATGCGATTTCACGAAACCTTACTCCTTGATTCGCTCTCCGCCGGGGCATTGCAAAGGGCCAGCGGTCGACGATCTGCTCGATTTACGACCCGTAATGACGCGTTTGCGCCAACGGGACGCGCTCATCGCTGCTGCTAGAGGACCTGTTCGAGGAAAGCGCGGGTGCGCGCTTCCTTCGGACGGGCGAGCAGTTCCGCTGGCGGTCCGTGCTCGACGATCACGCCGGCATCGGTGAAATAGACATGGTCGGCAACCTCGCGCGCGAAGCCCATCTCGTGCGTCACCAGGATGCAGGTCATGCCCTCGGCGGCGAGCTCGCGGATCGTCACCAGAACTTCCTTCTTCGTCTCCGGATCGAGGGCGGCGGTGACCTCGTCGAAGAGCATCACCAGCGGGTTCATGGCGAGGGAGCGGGCGATGGCCACACGCTGCTGCTGGCCGCCCGACAGCTCGCCGGGGTAGGCGTCGGCCTTGTCCCTGAGCCGAACCTTTTCGAGCAGGCGGCGGGCACGAGCCTCGACCTCGGCGCGGTCCTGCTTCAGCACATGGACAGGCGCCATCATCACGTTCTGCAGGGCCGTGCGGTGCGGGAACAGGTTGTATTGCTGGAATACCATCCCGACCTTCTTGCGCAAGGCCAGCTTGTCGAGGCCGGGATCGTTCACCTCGATGCCGTCGACCGTAATCGAGCCGCGCGTGACGGGTATCAGCGCGTTGATGCAGCGGAGCAGGGTGGACTTGCCCGAGCCGGAGGGCCCGATCACGCAGATCGTCTCGCCTTTCGCGACGGTAAACGACACGTCGCGCAGAACAACGATGTCGCCGAACCTCTTCTCGACGTTCCTGACGACGACGACGGGCTGGCCGAGAGCGTGCTTCATGGTCAGCCCTTCACCGCGAAGCGCTGCTCGAGCGCCACGGTCCAGCGGGCGATCGGGTAGCAGTAGAGGAAAAACCAGCTCAGAAGCATCAGGTAGAACGGAATGAACAGATCGGTGCGCGCCTCCGCCACGAGAGCCGCGCGCGTCAGCGTCATGCCGTCCTGGATACCGACGACCGAGATCAACGTCGTGGCCATGGTGAGGATGGCGTAGAGGTTCATCCAGGGCGGCAGCATGCGCTTCAGGCATTGCGGCAGGATGATCATCCACAGTGTCTGCCGGCGGCTGAAGGCCAGCGCCTCGGCCGACTCCCATTGCGTCAGCGGGATCGACTGGATGCCGCCGCGCACGACCTCGGCGACATTGGCCATCACCGGCAGGGACAGGCCGATGACGGCCTTGAACCAGGCGGGCAGGGGAATGGCGAGGCCGAACACCCGCAGTTCGAACGGCAGCAGGAACATGCAGTAGAACAGCAGCACCAGCCACGGCGCGTTGCGGAAGAACTGCGTCGCATACCAGGACGTCCGACGCACCGGCCGGAACAATGAGACCTGGGCCAGGCCGAGGAGCGCTCCGGCGAGGGTCCCGATCGCCATCGACATGAAGCTGACCAGGATGTTGAACAGGAAGCCTTGGAACATCAGCGGCGCCCATTTCACCATGGTCGCGAGTACGCCAGGGCGCGCCGCCGCCGCACCCTGCGCCTGCGCCTCGGCGAAACAGACGCTGAAGGCGAGAAGCAGCGCCAGCGCGAACCCGACTTTCGGCGTCAGGACGCGTGCGGCAAATCCGCCGGCTATCTCGTTCTCGCGCCGTGCCAACAGCGCAGCCGCGGGCGGCAGCAGCACCGGCAGATCAGTTGTATTGGGGAGAGCTCTCATGCGGCGGGACCCTCATCCCCCGCCTTCTCCCGCAAGCGGGAGAAGGGGCGCAGCCCAGCGTCCTCCGGGACCCTCTCCCGCTTGCGGGAGAGGGTAGGGTGAGGGTGGCGCCACAAGCGCGATGCCGAATGAGTTTGCATCATGTGCTGTATCCCGGGATGCGCATCGCCCGCTCCCAGCGCGCCATGATCCAGACCAGGATGCCGACCAGCAGCACGTACATGACGAGCAGTACGTTCATCATCTCGCGGACGTTGAGAACCTCGGACCAGATCTGTGCCGCGGCATAGAGCATCTCCGGCACGCCGATCGCGTAGGCCAGCGTGGTCGTCTTGATCAGGTTGACGAGGTTGTTGTTGAGCGCTGGCAGGCTGATGCGGAAGGCGAGCGGCAGCACGACGTGGATGTAGGCCTGGAGCCGGCTGTAGCCGAGCGCCTCGGCCGCCTCGACCGTGGCGCGCGGCACAGCCTGGATGCCGGCGCGGAAGATCTCCACATTGAAGGCGCCAGCGAAGAACGAGAAGGAGATCACGGCCCAGCCGAAATTGCTCATGACCGGGACCATCTGGCCGTGCGCGTCGCGCATCGCCGGCAGCACGCTGCCCACCGCGAAATAGAAGAAGAAGAGCTGTACGAGCGGCGGCGTGTTGCGGAAGAATTGTATGTAGGCCTGAACGACGCGGCGCGTGATCTTCAGCTTCGAGCCCTGCAGCCATGCTCCGACGATGCCGATGACGATGCTGAGGACGAGGCAGATCGCGGACAGCATGATCGTCGTCCACAGCCCTTGCAGGAAGCGGCTCTGGTCGAAGCTGTCATAGAAGATGGAGAAGTTGATGCCGTGGGCATCATTCAGCCATCGGAAGAAGTCTTCTACCGCCTGCATGAATCCCCGTTGCGCGATGGGCGGAGCAGAGCGCTACCGCTCCGCTCCGCCAGCGCAGATCAGCTACCTTTGAACTTCTGGTTCATCTCCTTGAGAAACGGGTTCTCCTTGATGCCCCACTTCTTTTCGAGCTCGAGCAGCTTGCCGGTCTTGTGCCACTCGACGCTGGTCTTCTTCAGGAATTCGCCGAACGCCGAGTTCAGGTCGGCCTGGCGGATGCCGATCGCCCAGAGCTGCGGATCTTCGCTCGGCAGCGGCATCTCGTAGCCGTTCCACTTCGGATCGCCGCCGGCGAGCGTCGACTCGATCAGCGTGTTGTCGAACAGGAAGGCGACGCAGTTGCCGCCCTGCAGGGCATTGAGTCCCTCCGGGACCGCCGGGAAGACGACGAGATCGGGCGAGTAGAGCTGGCTGACGCGCCGGTTGTAATAGGCGCCCTGCACCCCGCAGACCTTGCGGCCCTTGAGGTCGGCCCACTGCTTGAGGTTCGCGGATTTCGGCGCCAGCACGTTGGTGCCGCCCGCGTAGTAGTTGGGCTCGACCATGCCGATGACCTTGCGGCGGTCGGCGGTGTCGCCCATCGTTGCCAGGACCATGTCGATGCGGCCCTGGTTCAGGAACTCCATGCGGTTCGCCGCGATGACGGGAATCATCTCGACCTTGACGCCCAGTTTGCTGGCGACGTCGTTCACGAGGTCGATCTCCATGCCGACGATCTTGCCCGACGGGTCGAGATAGCCCCAGGGCTTGTAGTCGTTCTTGACGCCGACCACGATCGTGCCGCGCTGCTTGATCTTCTCCATCGTGTCCTGCGCGAACGCAGGCGCCGCGATCAGGCCCGTTGCCAGCGCCACGCCGGCCGCCAGTCTGCTCAGTGTCTTCAACATCTCTACCTCCCACCTCAGGTGCGGACTGCATCGGCCGCCGCGCGAGGTCCGCGGCGGCCGCATTCGGGCCTACTGCACGACGATCTCGTCGCCCAGCCAGGGGATCAGTTTCTGCATCGCCGGCAGACAGGATTCGCGCAGCGCCGTGCGCGCGGTCGTCGCCAACCGGTCGATGAGCTGCTCGTACTCGCCCTCGCGGGCAATCATGGTCAGGTTTCGCGTGAAGCCGGGCCCCGGCAGGCGCTCGATCCGCACCGCGGCGTGATCGGGGCGGCCATGGAGGACGCAGAGCGGCGTGGTGATCGCCCAGCCGACGCCGGCCGCGACCATCGCGAAGAGCGTGTCGGAGGAATCGAGTTCCACGCGGCGCGGCGCCGCAATGCCCAGCCGGCGCAGATGGCGGTCGACCTGGATGCCGATCGCGGAGCGCGCGCTGTAGCGGATCAGGGGAAGACGCGCAGTAAGCTGCTCGAGCGTCTCGTTGCGGCCGAGGCGATATGTCCGGGGCAGCGCGAGCACAAAGGATTCCCGCAGCAGGGAGTCGCGGCGCACCGAATCGACGTCGTCCATCGCCTCCGACGCGACGATCACGTCGACCTGCCGATTGAGCAGCGCCTGACTCAGGGGCGGCGTCAGTCCTGCCCAGAGGGTGATCGCCGACACATGCTCCATGAACGGACGAATGAGATGCGGCCCGACCGTTCCGGCAAAAGAATCGACCAGGCCGACGCGAATCTCCGGAACGAGCGAAGCCTCGCGTACCGCGGCGGGCAGGTGGTCGGCTTCCTCGACGAGGCGCTCGGCGCGTCGCGCCAGGATCGATCCGGCGGCGGTCAGGCGCAGCGGGCGGCGCGTGCGGTCGAGGAGTATCACGCCCAGTTCTGATTCGAGCTGCTGAATGATCTGCGAGACGCCCGATTGCGTCATTCCGAGCGCCTGCGCCGCGGCGGTCATGTTGCCGGTCGTGCCCACCTTCAGGAACACCCTCAGAGCCACCAGATCCACGGACGATCGCGACATCCTCTGCCTCCAACGACGGTCGGTCCCGGGCGTCGGATCGCGGCCTCCATCACTCTAGATGGGGTTCGGGCGACTGCCATCGGTTGGCGGCATACTATCAAGATATTTAATGGTAGGCGTCACAATGCCTAATGCTGTGCTGCCATGCATGGACGCGCGACGGGCACGAGGACAGACTGCGGCCGTTCACTCCCGATGCGCGGATGAAATACTCGGTCTTTGCACTGGCCCGTAACGCCCTGTCCGGACACGCGGATTGGCCGCAGGCGTGGCGCAGCCCGGCGCCGAAGCCTGCCTATGACGTGATCATCGTCGGCGGGGGCGGGCACGGCCTCGCCACCGCCTATTATCTCGCCAAGAACCACGGCATCACCAATGTCGCGGTGCTGGAGAAGGGGTGGCTCGGCGGCGGCAACACCGGCCGCAACACCACGATCATCCGCTCCAACTATCTGCTGGAGCCGAACGCCCATCTCTACGAATGGTCGCTCAAGCTGTGGGAAGGCCTGTCGCAGGACCTGAACTACAACGTCATGTTCAGTCAGCGCGGCGTGCTCAATCTCGCGCATTCCGATGCGCAGAGGGATGCCTTCTTCCGCCGTGGCAACGCGATGCGGCTCAACGGCACCGATGCCGAATGGCTCGACCGCGACGCGGTGCAGCGCATGGTTCCGCTGCTCGACTGCTCGGACGGTGCGCGGTTTCCGATCGTCGGCGGCCTGCTGCAGCGTCGCGGCGGCACGGCGCGCCACGATGCCGTCGCCTGGGGCTTCGCGCGCGGCGCCGACAGCCGGGGCGTCGACATCATCCAGAACTGCGAGGTGACCGGCTTCCGCATCGAGCGCGGCCGCGTCACCGGCGTCGAGACGACACGCGGGTTCATCGGCGCGAGGAAGGTCGGCCTCGCCGTCGCCGGCCATTCAGGCCATGTCGCCGCGATGGCGGGGCTGCGGCTGCCGATCGAAAGCCATGTGCTGCAGGCTTTCGTCAGCGAACCGATCAAGCCCATCCTCGACACGGTCGTGACCTTCGGCGCCGGCCATTTCTATGTGAGCCAGAGCAACAAGGGCGAACTGGTGATGGGCGGCGATCTCGACTTCTACAACAGCTACGCGCAGCGCGGGAATCTGCCGGCGATCGAGCATGCGGTGAGCGGCGGCATGGCGCTGTTCCCGTGCTTCAGCCGCCTGCGCCTGATGCGCATGTGGGGCGGCGTCATGGACATGACGATGGATGGCAGCCCGATCATCGCCAAGACGCCGATCGAGGGCTTCTACATCAACGGCGGCTGGTGCTACGGCGGATTCAAGGCGACGCCGGGCTCCGGCTGGGCCTTCGCCGACACGATCGCCAATGACCGGCCGCACAAGCTGAACGCGGCGTTCACGCTGGAGCGTTTCGCCCGCGGCGCGGTGATCGACGAGAAGGGCGCCGGGCCGATCCCGGCGGCGCACTGATGCTGATCATCCGCTGCCCGCATTGCGGCCCGCGCGACCACACCGAGTTCAGCCATGGCGGCGATGCGACCGTGCACCGGCCGGCCGACGACGCACCGCTCGAGACGTGGACCGACTACGTCTACCTCCGCGACAATCCACGCGGGCGTCATGAGGAGTTGTGGCAGCACGTGCAGGGCTGCCGCAGCTGGATTGTCGTGACGCGTGATACGCTCACGCATGCGATAAGCGCTACGCGCCTGCCGTCGGAGAAGGCATGAGCGCGCAGCCGTATCGCCTGCCGACGGGCGGTCGCATCGCCCGCGACCGGACTCTTCGCTTCACGTTCGACGGGCGCAGCTACGAAGGTCATCCCGGCGACACCCTCGCCTCGGCGCTGCTCGCGAACGGCGTGCGGCTGGTCGGCCGCAGCTTCAAGTATCACCGCAAGCGCGGCATCTATTCGGCCGGGCCGGAGGAGCCCAACGCGCTGGTGCGGCTGCGCGGCGGGGAACGCGCCGAGCCGAACACGCGCGCCACGATGGTGGAACTGTTCGACGGGCTGGTTGCCGAGAGCCAGAATTGCTGGCCATCGCTGGGCTTTGACGTGATGGGTGTGAACGGCCTGCTCTCGCCGTTGTTCCCGGCCGGCTTCTACTACAAGACCTTCATGTGGCCGGCCTCGCTGTGGATGACCTACGAGCGGTTCATCCGCAAGGCGGCCGGCATGGGCGATGGCGCGCGGCTGCCCGATCCGGACCGCTACGCGCACCGCCATGCCCATTGCGACGTGCTGGTCGTCGGCAGCGGTCCTGCAGGTATCGCTGCAGCGGTGGCCGCCTCGCGGTCGGGCGCCCGTGTCATCGTCGCCGAGGAGCGCGCTGATCTTGGCGGCGCTCTGCGCTTCGAGACCGGCACGATCGACGGCGTATCGACGGGGGCCTGGGCGGATCGCGAGATCGCTGCGCTCGCGGCGATGCCTGAGGTACGGGTCCTGTCGCGCACGACGGCCTTCGGGTATTTCGATCATAACGTGGTCGGCCTGATCGAGCGCGTCGCCGATCACGTCGCGGAGCCATCGGCACAGGATCCACGCCAGGTGCTGTGGCTTGTCCGTGCGAAGCGTGTGGTGCTGGCGACGGGCGCCATCGAGCGGCCGCTCGTCTTCGCCAACAACGATCTGCCGGGCGTGATGATCGCAGGGGCGCTGCGTCGCTATGTCAACGAGTTTGCCGTGAGCGCCGGCGAACGCGCGGTGTTCTTCACCAACAACGACAGCGCCTATGCGTCGGCCATCGACTGCGCGCGCGCCGGCATGGCGGTCTCGACGCTGGTCGATTCCCGCGCCACGCCGCCGGCGCGCCTCGTCGATGCGGCGCGGCAGGCGGGGATCGAGGTGCTGGCGGGCTACGTGGTGCGCGGCGCCGTGGGCCGCCATGGGGTCGACGGGGTCGACGTGTCGGTGGTGGATGGCGGTCCGACGCACATGATCCCGTGCGACGTGCTGGGCGTGTCGGGCGGCTGGGCGCCAAGCGTGCACCTGCATTCGCAGTCCGGCGGCAAGGTCCGCTATGACGCCGACCGAGCCGCCTTCCTGCCAGGCGCCGCGAAGCAGGCCGATGTGGCGGCCGGTGCGGCGAACGGTGCCTTCGGCCTCGCGGACTGCCTGCGCGAAGGCGCGGAAGCGGGTGCCGCCGCGGTGGAAGCGGCGGGATTCAGGGCAAGCCCCGGTGCGTTGCCGCGTGTCGAGGCGGACGATGGGTCGGGCATCGAACCGTTGTGGCAGGTGCCGAAGCCGGACGGTGGCGGCAAACGCTTTGTCGACATCCAGGACGATGTGACGGCCGAGGACATAGCACTCGCGCATCGCGAGAATTACGTCTCGGTCGAGCATCTCAAACGCTACACCACGCTTGGCATGGGCACCGACCAGGGCAAGACCAGCAACGTCAACGGTCTTGCGATCATGGCGGCGCTGCGCGGCGAGGACATTCCGGCGGTCGGCACCACCACGTTCCGTCCGCCCTACACACCAGTGGCTCTCGGCGCCATCGCCGGGCCCCACATCGGCAAACATCTCGAGCCGATCCGTCGCACGCCGCTGCACGACTGGCATGTCGCCAACCGCGCGAAGATGTACGAGGCGGGGCAGTGGCTGCGGCCGCGCGTCTACATGCGCGACGGCGAGAGCTTCCGCGACGCCTGGATCCGCGAGGTCAACTCCGTTCGCGGGCGTGTCGGCATCGCCGACGTGTCGACCTTGGGCAAGATCGACGTGCAGGGTCCGGACGCAGCCGTCTTCCTCGATCGCGTCTACTGCAACGCGATGGGCAGCCTGCCCGTCGGCAAGGCGCGCTACGGCCTGATGCTGCGGGACGACGGCATCGTCATGGACGACGGCACGCTCGCGCGCGTGGGCGAGCACCGCTACTACATGACCACCACGACCGCGAACGCCGGCAAAATCCTGGCTCACCTCGAGCGGCTGCTGCAGGTCGACTGGCCTGCGCTGCGCGTCGTGGTCATGTCGGTCACTGACCAGTGGGCGCAGATCGCCTGTGCCGGGCCGGAGAGCCGCGCGGTGCTAAGCCGCGTGGTCGAGGGCATCGATTTCTTGAATGTGGCGCTGCCGATGCTCGGCGTGCGCGACGGCAGGGTCGGCGACATTCCGGTGCGCGTTTTCCGTGTCAGCTATTCCGGCGAGCTCGCCTACGAGATCGCCGCGCCGTCGGACGACGCAGTCGCGGTCTGGGCGCAGCTGATCGAGGCGGGTGCGGTGCCGTATGGGCTGGAAGCGATGGGCGCGATGCGCATCGAAAAGGGTCACGTCGCCGGGCCGGAGATCAATGGCCAGACCACCGCCGCCGATCTCGGCCTCGGCCGGCTGGTCAGCACGAGGAAGGCGTTCATCGGCGAGGCGCTGCTGCGGCGTCCCGGCCTGACCGATCCGGGGCGTGCGGTGCTGGTCGGCCTCGTTCCCGTGGACAACAGAACGCCAATTCGCGCCGGCTCGCAGCTCGTCGTCGATCCCAAGGCGCCGCCGCCGGTGCCCATGATCGGCCACGTTACGTCAGTCACCTGGAGCCCGACGCTCGGCCACCCGATTGCCTTGGCGCTGCTGGCGCATGGCGCGCGACGCATGGGCGAGACGATCGTCGCGGCCTCGCCGCTCAGCGGCGACTTCGTGCCTGTGCGTGTGGTCTCGCCGCATTTCTTCGATCCGGAAGGAGCGCGGCAGAATGGCTGAAACGACTGCGCTCAAGAGCGTGCTTCAGCCTGGCCGGAGCGGGGCGGCGGGACAGGTCGGCGTGACGATCGCCGAGCGGCACGACCTTTCTATCGTTCAGGTCAGCGTCATTCCAGGCGTCCCGGCCAAGTTCACCGAGATTCAAGCCGTGATCGGCACAGCCTTGCCGGCCCCCGGAAAGGCCGTCGCCGGTCGACGCACGGTCTTGTCCACCGGCCCCGGCCGGTGGTTCGTCGTCGATGCGGGCCGCGGCACGCTCGCGAACGAGCTGGAGATGGCGGCCGCCGGAAGCTTCGCCATCACGGATCTTTCGCATTCGCGGACCGTGCTGCGCATCTCAGGTGCAAGGATGCGGGACGTTATCGCCCAATGCTGTGCCGTCGATCTGCATCCGCGCGCTGCGAAGTCCGACGATTGCTTTGCCACAGCGGTTGCGCGCCACGCCGCGCTTCTCCACCTCGTCAACGACGCGACGGTGGATGTCTACGCCTATCGCAGCTTCGGCCAGGACCTGTTCGAGTCTCTCGTCGGGGCCTCAAGACCGTACGGATATGAGGTTGTCGATCGAGGCCAGTAGCGCGCGGGTGGAACTGAACGAACCTGCGCATCATAAAGACGAAGCCGCACAGCCTGGCAGCTGCAGCAGATCGTCCACTGCCTGTACATCCGCCTCCGTCATCAACGTAGGCGAGTAAGCGCTGCGTCGCCGTTCCCTCCTTTACCGCCAGAAATTCCGTACCCTCCGCAGGCGTTGATATGCGACCATGAGTGCCAGGCGTGGTCGCTGGGCCGCCTGAAAACAAAACGCAGATGGTACGGGAGGAGACAATGAATCTGCGGCAGCTTCGCTACCTCGTGAAGATCGTTGAGGTCGGTAGCATGACACGCGCTGCCGAGCAGCTCTTCGTCGCTCAGCCGGCGCTGGGCGTCCAGATCAAGGCGCTCGAGGAACGCTTGGGCGTCGAGTTGCTGGTGCGCCATTCTCGCGGTGTCTCGCCGACCCGCGCCGGACAACTCGTCTATGAGCGCGCTTGCCAGATATTACGGCTGGTCGACGAAACACAGCAAGACGTTGCGGCTCTGCTCAATCTTCAGCCGGCGCATATCGATTTGGGGTTGAGCACGGCCGTCATTGCGCCAGTTGGGCGCGATGTCATGGTCGAGGCGCGGACCGCTTTACCGAATGTGCATATCGGAATCCGGGAGGATGCGAGCCCCGCCCTGGTCGAGGCGATCGAGCGGGCGGAAATCGACCTCATCGTCGCTTACGACGTGCCGGATCGGCCGGGCCTGCACCGGGTACCCCTGGCGGAGGAAGAGCTGCTGTTCGTCACGGCCGCTGCGAGTGCGCCAGACGAGGAGGTCGTCAGCTTTGCAATGGCGGCGGCGCATCCGCTGGTCCTGCAAACCGGGCGGGACGTGCTGCGCCTGCAGGTTACGACGACCGCCAGCCGTCTTGCCCTCCCGTTGGATATCGCCTACGACGTTGCCTCCAATATCGTCATCAAGAATCTGCTCATGCGCGGCGGCGTGGCCGGCATCATGCACTTCGGAACGGTCATGGACGAGGTGCTGGCCGGCACATTGGCCGTCCGCCGCCTGTGTCAACCCACGTTGAAGCGCACACTGTGTCTCGCCTGGCGCAACGACGCGCCGCCTTCGGCGCGGCAGGCGCCGCTCATCGACCTCCTCGGACGGTTGCTGCTGGCGTTCGTGGAGCGGGCGGGCCCGTTCGCGCGGCCGATGCCCGCGCTGCGCAGGCCCTTGTCCGAGGTGCTGAACGAGCCACCTCCCGCTCTGCGGACCGCTTAGCTTGCGCATCTCCTGCGGCGCAGCGGAGGCATAAGCGAACGTTAGGGCAGCCCAAAGCACATCGTTTTGGACGCCCGGGCCGGGATCAAGTGCAATGCGCGCAGCATGCAGCGCTTGGCTCGACACCGGAAGCACCAATCGCCGCTGACGCTCGCTCCTTTGGAGTTGCAGCGCAGCATGGCGCAGATCGGCCCCTCGTGGGCCAAGGACATCGAGGGACACGGTCGCGTCGTATTTGATGGCTATGCCCCGTTGCTGCGGGCGGCGCCGCGCGACGGAATCGCCGTGACGCGCGATGTCGCCTACGGATCGCATCCAAGGCATCTGATCGATATCTACCATCCGGACCGACAGGGCGCCGGCGATGCGGCGCAGCCGGTCGTGCTGTTCGTACACGGCGGTGCCTACGTTCGCGGCGATCGGAACGTGACGCCGGAAATCTACGGCAACGTGCCGATGTGGTTTGCCCGGAAGGACTGCATCGGCGTGAACGTCGGATACCGCCTCGCACCCGAAGCCGCGTACCCCGAAGGGGCCCGCGACATCGGCCGTGCGGTGGCTTGGGTGCACGAGAACATCGCCGCATTCGGCGGTGACCCCTCAAGAATAGTGCTTGTCGGGCATTCGTCCGGAGGGACGCACGTCGCCAGCTACGTGTTCGATGAGGCCGCGCGCGGAGAGCCCGCGCCGCGGGTCCTTGGGCAGGTCCTGATCAGCGCACGTTTGCGCGCGGATGTTCGGCCGGAGAATCCCAACGCGGCGGGAGTGCGCGCCTATTTCGGTGACGATCCAGCGGCCTATGACGCGCGCTCGCCGATCACTCATGCTCCCGGCTCGCGGGTCCCGACCATGATTGTCGTTGCGGAGTTCGAAAGTCCGCTTATCGACGTGTACGCGCTCGACCTTTTTCATTGCATGAGCCAGTCGGCGCCGCCGGAGCTCCGCTTCGTGCGCATGGACCGCCATAACCACGCCTCGATCGTCGCCCATTTCAATACCGCCGAGGAGATTCTCGGTGAACAAATTCTGGATTTCATGACGAGCATCCCTCCGCGCGCGGGAGCGGGGATCTAGGCGGCGCCGACGCGGCGAAGCTGGAGAATTGCAAGAGGATCTCATGGCACCAGCGATCTATCCGATCACACCCGGCTTCGCCGCCGAAGTCGGCGACGTCGACCTGGCGGCGCCGCTATCCAGCGAAGCCGAGGCGGCGATCAAGCGTGCGTTCTGGACCTATGCGGTCCTGGTGTTCCCCGATCAGCAGCTCGATGCGGACCAGCACCTCGCCTTCGCGCGGCGCTTCGGACCGCTCGAAGTTGCCCTTCAGGTGGGACGGACCGGGGAGCGCAACCTGCGCCTGCGCCCCGAGCTGGTCGACCCCTCCAATCTCGACGCGGATGACGGAATCACGGCCAAGAGCAGCCGGCTGCGCATGACCCAGCTCGCCAACCGCCTCTGGCACACGGACAGTTCGTTCCGAAGCGTGCCGGCTCAGGCTTCGCTGCTGTATTCGCGGTCGGTCGCGCCGGTCGGCGGCCACACGGAGTTCGCCGACCTGCGTGCCGCGTGGGATGCCTTGCCGGCGGCAACACAGGCGCGCCTCGCCTCGCTCGTGGTCGAGCACTGGTTCATGACGTCGCGCGCCAAGGTCGGGTTCCACGACTTCACGCCGGAGGAGCGCGCCGACCTGCCACCCGTGAAGCAGCTTCTGGTCCGCACGATCGCCGAAAGCGGCCGGCGATCTCTTTATCTCGCATCGCACGCCGAGCGCATCCTCGGCCTTGACGAAGGCGAATCGCGCAAGCTCCTGGACGAACTCACCGCCCATGCAACGCAGCGGCAGTTCATCTATACGCATCGCTGGCGTCCGCACGACCTGGTCATCTGGGATAACCGGTGCACCATGCATCGCGGGACCGAGTTCGACGACCTGCGCTGGAAACGCGACATCCGGCGGGCGACGGTCTCCGATATCGGCAACACGTGCGAGATCGAGCCCGCCATGGCAGATCTGGCACGCCGTGCCGCGTCGGAAGTCAGGACCTGACGCGCCATGGCCCAGATCACGCTGGAACGCGTTTCGAAGTTCTACGGCGACATGCCGGTGGTGCGCGATATCGACCTCACCGTCAATGATCGCGAGTTCGTCGTTCTGATCGGCCCATCCGGATGCGGAAAGACCACGACGCTGCGGATGATCGCCGGATTGGAGGAGATCAGCGCGGGCACGGTGCGCATCGGCGATCGCGTGGTGAACGGGCTGCCGCCCAAGGACCGCGACGTCGCGATGGTGTTCCAGAACTACGGTCTGTACCCGCACATGACCGTCTACGACAACATGGCGTTCGGCTTGCGGATGCGGAAGGTCGACAAGACCGACATCCACACCAGCGTCACCGAGGCTGCGCAGTTCCTGGGCATTCGCGAGCTCCTGGCACGCAAGCCGCGCGCGCTCTCCGGCGGACAGCGTCAACGAGTGGCGCTGGGGCGGGCGATCGTGCGCAAGCCGCAGCTCTTCCTGTTCGACGAGCCGCTCTCGAACCTGGATGCCCAGCTCCGCGTCGACATGCGCAGCGAGATCAAGAAGCTGCACCATCGGCTGCAGGCGACCATCGTCTATGTGACCCACGATCAGATCGAAGCGATGACGATGGGCGACCGCATCGTCATCATGAAGGACGGCGTCATCCAGCAGATGGGGACGCCGATGGACGTGTACAGCCAGCCGGTCAACCGCTTCGTGGCAGGCTTCATCGGTTCGCCGTCGATGAACTTCGCCGAATGCACGGTAGAGCGCCGGGCCGATCGGCTGCATTTCGTCAACCCCGGCTTCCAGCTCGCAGTGCCGCCGGCCCAGGCGGAATTGCTCGGCGCCCACGTCGGCCGCCCGGTGACGATCGGCATCCGGCCCGAGGATCTGCAGCCGGCCACAGGGGAAACGCCGGCGGATGCCACGATCGGCGCCAGAGTGGATGTGGTCGAGCCGCTGGGACACGAGACGCTGCTCGACATGACTGCTGGACAGGCGCGGTTCATCGCCCGGTTTCGTCCGGATGTGGCGCTCAGCCCGGGCGACCCCATCCGTCTCGCCGTCAACGTGGCGCGCCTTCACGCATTCGATGCCGCAACGGGCGCGGCGATCCGCTGACGGAACAGGATGATCGACGGGAGCATTGAATGCGGGAGTTGGCCAGAGACGTCGTGATCGTGGGAGGGGGCTTGGGCGGCGTTGCCGCCGCGCTTGCGGCGCTGCGCGCCGGCCGGACCGTGATCATGACCGAGGAAACGGACTGGATCGGCGGCCAACTCACCTCTCAGGCCGTGCCGCCCGATGAGCATCCCTGGATCGAACAGTTCGGCTGCACGCGCGCGTATCGGCAGTTCCGCGACGACGTGCGCGAATACTACCGCCGCTGGTATCCCCTGACGCCCGAGGCGCGCGCGGACAAGGCGTTCAATCCGGGCGGCGGATGGGTGAGCCGTTTGTGCCACGAGCCCAGGATCGCCCTGGCCGTCATGCAGGCGCATCTCCAGCCCTACCTTGCGTCCGGCCGCCTGACGCTTCTGCTCGAGCAGCGACCCGTCGCCGCCGCGACCGACAAGGACCGCATCCGCAGCGTCACGATCGAAGACCTGCGCACCGGCGATCGGACGGAGCTGGTCGGGCGCTACTTCATCGACGCGACCGAGCTCGGCGACGTTCTGCCGCTTGCCGGTGTCGAGCATGTCACCGGCGCCGAGTCCCAGGACCAGACGGACGAGCCCCATGCCGTCAGCGGAGCGCCGCAGCCGCTGAACCAGGTCTGCGTGACGCATTGCTTCGCCGTTTCGCATCACCCGGGCGAGGACCATGTGATCGATCGGCCCAAGGCTTACGGCTTCTGGACCGAGTACCGCGCGCCGTTCATGCCGCACGGCAATCTGAGCTGGAAGCAGACGCATCCGAAGGCCGATTTCTGGCCCGATCTGGAGCTGGCCTGGCGCGACGGGCACGCGATGATGAGCGAGCGCGTGCTGTTCACCGAGGATGTGGAAGGACGGCACTACGAAGGTCTGTGGGGCTTCCGCCAGATCCTCGACAAGTCGCGGCATCTGCCTGGGGCGTTCGACAGCAATGTGTCGCTCGTCAACTGGCCGCAGATCGACTACTGGCTCGGCCCGCTCGCAGGGGTCTCCGAAGAAGAGGCAGAACGGCACCGCAAGGGCGCGCGCGACCTGAGCCTGTGCTTCCTCTACTGGATGCAGACTGATGCGCCCCGCCCGGATGGCGGCACTGGCTATCCGGGCCTCAAGCTGCGCGGCGACATCCTTGGCACGCGCGACGGCCTGGCCAAAGCCGTGTATGTGCGCGAGTCGCGCCGCATAAAGGCCGAGTTCACCGTCTGCGAGCAGCACATCGCCACGGCCTGCCTGCCGACCGGGCCGGCGCGGTTCGACGACAGCGTGGGCGTAGGTTGTCAGCGGACCGATCTGCATCCGAGCACCGGCGGCGACGACTTCCTCGACATGGGATCGTGGCCGTTCGAGATCCCGCTCGGCAGCATGATACCCGCGCGCGTCGAGAATCTCCTGCCGGCGGCGAAGAACATCGGCAGCACGCACATCACGAACGGCAGCTACCGCATGCATCCGATCGAATGGAACATCGGAGAAGCGGCCGGCGCGCTGGCGGCGCATTGCCTCCAGACGGGGCTTACGCCGCGCGCCGTGCGCAACGATCAGACGCGTCTCCGCGACTTCCAGAAAGTGCTTCGCAACCAGGGATTCGAGCTGGAGTGGCCAGCCATCCACGCCATGTAGGGCTTATGGCCGCCCGTCGGGCGGCCGAATGACAGAGCAATAGGGAGGATATCATGATCAACACACTTACGGCACGGCGCCGCTTCCTGCAGATGACCGCAACAGCCGGCGCGGCCCTCGGCGTCGGCGGCCTTGGTGCCGTCCTGGCAAAGCCTTCGTTCGGCCAGGCATCGGTCCGCGGCCAGGAAATCCTGCACTGGTCGTTCCTTTCACCCGAAGGCAAGAGCGCGCGCGAGATCGCGATGCGCGAGATCGAGGCGAAGTTCACGGAGCGCACCGGCGCCAAGGTCAAGTTCCAGGTTTTTCCGTGGCACGAGCTGAAGACGAAGCTGATCGCGGCCGTGCAGGCCGGAACGCCTCCGGACAACTCGCGCGTTGACGCGATCGCAATGCCGATGGTGGTCAAGGCGAACGCGCTCACCAAGCTGGACCCGTACATCGAGCGCGACATTCCGAATCGCGATGACTACCTGATGGACTTCAAGCCCGCGGCAATGTTCGACGGCAGCAAGTACGGCATGCTGATCGAAACCGCCGCACGCGGCCTGATGGTTCGCAAGGACATCCTGAGCAAGGCCGGCGTCAAGGCGCCGCGGAGCTGGGCCGAGTTCGTCGAGGCGGGCAAGGCAGTCACCGGCGGTGGGCGCTGGGGCTACATGTTCGGCGCCAACAAGGCGCAGCTCGGCCAGACCGACTTCGTCTTCCAGTCGCACATTCATGGCCGTGGCGGCCGCATCCTCCTGGCCGACGGGACCGGCGGGTTCAACGATGACGCGGCGGTGCGCACGTACCAGTTCCTGTCCGACTGCGTGCACAAGCACAAGATCACGCCCGCATCCGTCATCTCGATGAGCCACGACGATGTCTCCGACGCCTTCAAGGCGGGGCGCGTCGCCATGTATGTCGAGGTTTCGGCCCGCTACCGGGATATCCAGCGCGCAGTCGGCGCTGACAATCTCGAAGTCATACCAATCCCGTCCGACGAGGTCGGCCGCGCTTCGCCCACGGTGGTCACCGGCTGGAGCTACGCCATCCCGCGCGGCGCGAAGCATCCGGAGGCGAGCTGGGAGTACATCAAACACTACACCAGCGCGGAGACGCAGGAGATCAACGCGCGCATGGCCGGCTCGCTGCCGAGCCGCAAGAGCGTGGCCGAATTGCCGTATTTCGACACGCCCGAGGCCGCCTACATGAAATGGTGGCTGCAGTACATCGCCGAGCGCGGCGAGCCCAACATCGCGACGCCGTGGTTCACCGAGCTCAACGAGGTGATGGTCGATGCGCTCCATCAGGTCCTGCTCAACGCGTCGTCGCCCGTGAAGCCGGTGCTCGACGCGGCCGTCGCCCGCTACAACCAGATTGCTCGCACATGAGTGGCACAAAGGCATCGCGGCGCCGCTTCCTTTCGGGGATCGGCGCCGGCGGGATCGCGCTGGCGGCAGGTGGCATGCCGCGGCTCGCGCGGGGCCAGGATCGGAAGCTGGCGGGTCGGACCATCACTCACTGGTCCTTCCTCAACCCCGAGGGCAAGAGCCTGCGCGAGCAGGCGATCCGCGAGATCGACGGGCGCTTCCGCGAGCGCACGGGCGTTTCCGTTTCGGTGCAGACTTTCCCCTGGCATGAGCTGCGCGGAAAGCTTATCGCCGCGGTCCAGGCCGGCACGCCGCCGGACAATTCGCGCGTGAACTTCCCGGATCTGAAGATGCTGGTGAAGGCCAACGCGCTCACCAACCTCGATCCGTTCCTCAAGGCGGCCTTCACCGACGCCGACCGCAACGATTTCTTTGCCGACTTCACGCCGACCATGCTCGACCGGGGCAGCAAGCACTCGATGCTGCTTGAAACGGCCCCGCGGGCGCTCGTGATCCGCAAGGACTGGCTCGCACGAGCGGGCCTGCAGCCGCCGAAGACGTGGGGCGAACTGGTGGAAGCGGGGAAGGCGCTCACCGGCAGCGGGCGCTGGGGCTACATGTTCTTCGCGTCGAAGACACAGCTCAACCAGGTGGAGCCGACTTTCCAGCCGCACATCCACGGGCGCGGCGGACAGATCCTGGATGAGTCGGGCAAGGCCACGTTCAACAGCGACGCCGGCGTGCGCAGCTACCAGTTCCTCGCCGACTGCGTGCACAAGCATAAGATCACGCCGCCGCAGGTGATGGCGATGAGCCATGACGACGTGACCGATGCGTTCAAGGCCGGGCGCATCGCCATGTATGTGGAGATCTCGCCGCGCTATCGCGACATCCTTGCCGCGGTCGGCGCCGACAATGTCGAGCTGTTGAAGATCCCGTCCGACGACCCCAACCGGCCGTCGCCGTCGGTCATCTCCGGATGGGGGCTCGGCATCCCGCGCGGCGCCAAGGAGGCGGAGGCGAGCTGGGAATACATCAGGCAGTACGTCGACCCGGCGGCGCAGGAGATCAATGCCCGGATCGCCGGCTCGCTCCCGACGCGCAAGAGCGTGCTGGCGCAGCCGTTCTTCGCCACCAAGGAAGCCGCGTATATGCGCTGGTGGATGGACTACGTCGCGGAGCGGGGCGAGCTCTCGCCCAACGTCGCGACCTTCAACCAGCTCAACGAGGTGATGACGGACGCGCTGCACCAAGTGCTGTTGCGGCCCGCCGCCAATATCCAGCAGGTACTGAACGAGGCGGTCGGCCGTTACAACCAGATCGCGGGCGGCTGAGCGCGGGCAGGACGACCGGGACTTCAGCATCGAGGTTGGCATGACGAAAGCACAGACGCACTGGAACGTGATCGTCGTCGGCGGCGGCACCGCCGGCCTCATTGCCGGTATCGCGGCGGCGCGCATGGGCGCGCGCACGCTCATCGTGGAGCGCGGCGGCTTCCTCGGCGGAAATGCGGCCACGGGCATGAACCTCGGCGGCTTCTACGACGGCAGCGAGAACCAGGTGGTGCGCGGCATTCCCGACGAGTTCGTCACGCGGGCGGTGGAGCTGAACGCCGGGCGCGGGCACGTGTTCTTCCGGGACGTCGACCGGTGGATTTCCAGCACCGCGTCGATCGACCCGGAGGCGTACAAGCAGATCGCGCTGGAGAAGGTGCAGCAGGCCGGCTGCGAGGTGTGGTTCTACACGAACTTCATCCGCGGCCACGCCAAGGACGGCCGTGTCACGTCGATCGACGTCAGCACCAAGACGGGTGTGCGGACACTGACGGCGGACGCGTTCGTCGACGCGAGCGGCGATGCGGATCTCGCGACCTCGGTCGGGGTGCCCTACGAGCGCGGCGGCGGCAAGCGCCAGCAGGCGGTCACCTGCATGTTCCGTGTCAGCAACATCGACATGCCCGCCGCCGAACGCTTCATGCAGGAGCGCATCAACACCGAGGGCAAGACGCCCTGGACCTTCGAGAACGCGCCGCTGCGCGGCAGCCACAAATACTGGTGCCCGTGGAAGGTGTTTCCCGAGGACGCGAACCGGTTCGCCCGGCAGTTTGGCGTCTACTATCACGGCCGCCCGGGCGAGGCGTTCGTGAACTGCACGCATACGTCGCTCGATTCGCTGGAGCCGGACGACATCGCGACGAGCACCGCGCGGCTGTACAAGCAGGCGGCCGATGTCCTGAAGTTCCTGGCGGACAATGTCCCCGGCTGGAAGGACGCGACGCTCACCCATGTCTACGACCTGGGTATCCGGGAGAGCCGCCGCATCATCGGTGACTACATGCTGACCGTGAACGACATGACGTCGCTGCGCGACTTCGACGACGTGGTCGCGATGGGCGCTTATCCCCCGGATCTCCATGACGCCCACAAGGGCGACATCCTCATCAACGCCAAGGGCTGGACCGCGGAGGAGGAGAATCCGGGCGGTCCGAACAACCTTCCCAACAATCTGGGGTACCAGATTCCGCTGCGCAGCCTGCTGCCGAAGGGCATCGACAACATGCTGGTGGCCGGTCGGTGCATCTCGGCGTCGTTCGAGGCGCAGGCGGGTACACGCGGGATGGGCCCGTGCGGCGCGACGGGGCAGGCTGCCGGCGCGGCAGCGGCTCTCGCCGCCACGCGAGGTGCAAGCGTGCGCGACATCGGCATCGAAACGATACAGCGGGCGCTGCTCGAAGGCGGTGCCTGGCTCGGCGACCGCGTCTCGGCCGCGACGCCTGGCAGGACAACAGTAAAGACATAACCGACCAGGGAGGACGATATGGGCAATTTTTCAAGGCGGCAGTTGCTACAAAGCCTCGGGTATTCGGGAGTGGTGCTGGCGGGAACGGGCATGGGAGGGTTCGGCATCGCGCCGGCCTTCGGTCAGGCTGCGCGGCCTTTCGCCGGCCAGTCGATCATTCACTGGTCCTTCCTCAGTCCGGAGGGCAAGAGCGCTCGTGAGATCGCGATCCGCGAGATTGAAGGCAAGTTCCGCGAGCGCACCGGCATCAACGTCGCCTTCCAGACGATGCCGTGGCAGGAACTCGGGACCCGCCTGATCGCCGCCGTGCGGGCGGGCTCCCCGCCCGACGTCTCGCGCGTGAACAGCTTCCACCTCAAGCAGGTCGTGCGCGCCGATTCCCTCGTCAAACTCGATCCGTTCATCGAAAAGACATTCTCGGAAGCGGACCGGCGCGACTTCATCGTCGACTATTCGCCCAACCTGATCGTGAACGGCAGCAAGTGGTCCATGCAGATCGAGCAGATCCCGAAGGCGCTCTACATCCGCAAGGACTGGCTGGCCGCGGCGAACCTGAAGGCGCCGCGGACCTGGGCCGAACTGGTGGAGGTCGGCAAGGCGTTCACGCGCGGCGGGCGTTGGGGGTACGCGTTCAACGGGTCGAAGACGCAGCTCAACCAGGTCGAGACGATCTTCCAGCCGCATATCCACGGTCGCGGCGGGCACATCCTCGACGCATCCGAACGCGCCACGTTCAACGACGATGCGGCGGTCCGCAGCTACCAGTTCCTCGCCGACTGCGTGCACAAGCACAAGATCACGCCGGCGCAGGTGGTCGGCATGACGTATGACGAGCTGACCGACGCGTTCAAGGCCGGGCGCATCGGCATGATCCAGGAAGGGGCGCACCGCTACGGCGACATCATCAAGGCGGTCGGCGTCGAGAATGTCGAGCTTGCGAAGGTGCCATCGGACGATCCCGCGAAGCCTTCGCCGACAGTCATCACCGGCTGGGGTATGGGCATTCCGGTGGGATCCAAGCATCCCGACGCCGCGTGGGAGTACATCCACAACTACATCAGCGCCGACGCGCTCGAGATAAACGCGCGCATCGCCGGCACGCTGCCGACACGCAAGAGCGTGATGAGCCGTCCGTTCTTCCAGACGCAGGAAGCCGCGTACCTGCGCTGGTGGATGGACTATTCGGCCGAGCGCAGCGAACACGTGATCAACGTCGCCACCTTCTCGCAGCTCAATGAGGCAATGGTCGATGCGCTGCACCAGGTGCTGCTCACGCCCAACGCCAACATCAAGACCGTGCTGGACGACGCAGTGAAGCGGTACAATCAGGTCGTTCGTGGATGAGCGCGATCTCGAGCCGCGAAGACCAGGGAATGAGTGCGATGTCTGCCGAGGCGCTGCGCGCGAAAACGATGCCGCCGCGCCATCGGCAGGGCATCGACTGGTTTCCGTATGTGTTGATGGCCCCTGGTCTGCTGCTGGTGCTGTTCGTGACGGTGTATCCGATGGTCTTCGCCATCGACTACAGCCTCATGCGCACCGAGGTCTTCAAGCAGCTGGCGTTCGTCGGGCTCGAGAACTACCAACGGCTTCTGTCCGATCCTCGCTTCCTCACGAACCTGTTCAACTCCACCGTCTTCGTTGGCGGCGGCGTGGCACTCACTTGGACCTTCGGACTGGCCCTTGCGCTCTTCCTCAGACGGCAGAGCTGGGGCAATGCCGTCCTGAAGACGATCATCCTGGTCCCCTGGGTCACCAACCAGGTGGTCCTTGCGCTCATGTGGAAGTGGCTGCTGGGGGGCGGCGCCAGCCCGATCAACTACATCCTCGTGACACTCGGTTTCTCGGAGTTCAATCCGCTCATCGATACGTCGCAGGCGCTGCCGACGCTGACCTTCATCAACGCCTGGCGCGCCACCGGCTTTGCCATGCTGCTGATGCTGGCCGGCCTCGCGGCCATTCCGGTCGAGGTGGAGGAGGCGTCGCAGATCGACGGCGCATCGCGATTCAAGCAGATATGGTACGTCATCATTCCGCTGCTGAAGCCGATCTCGCTCGTGTGCATGGTCACGCTCACGATCAGCTTCTTCAACATCATCGTGCTGCCGCTTGACCTGACGGGCGGCGGACCGCTCAACAGCACGGAACTGGTGAGCCTGAGGCTCTACCGCGAGGGATTCCAGTATTACAATATCGCCATTGCCTCCACGATCACGGCGGTCATGGTGGTGCTCGATCTCGCGCTGGCGTGGGTCTACTACCGCCTGATCAAGTCGGAGTCGAACTACCGATGAATGCCAGCCGCGCATGGTTCGGATTTGTCGAGACGTCGCGATGGATCGCGATCGTCTTCGTCGCCCTCGTGATCCTCACGCCATTCCTGTGGTCGCTGAGCACGTCGCTCAAGATCGAGCAGGATGTTCTGGCCTTTCCGCCCCAGTTCATCCCGTGGCGCGCGACGCTGGAAAACTATCGCGAGGTCCTCACGGGCGGGTTCCCGCGCTACCTGTGGAACAGCTTCATCGTGTCCTCGTTCACGGTCCTCGTCGTGCTGGCCGTGTCGATCCACGCGGGCTACGCGGTGGCGCGTTACGAGTTCACGGGCAAGTCCCTGATGCTGTTCTTCATCCTCGCCGGCATGGCGATGGGCGAGCTCGCAACCGTGCTGCCGCTGTACTTCTTCGCGAGCAATCTCCAGATCGTCGACACCTACCTGATCCTGATCATCGCCAACAGCGCATTCATCGCGCCGCTCGGCATCTGGTTCATGCAGGGCTATTTCCGGTCCATACCGCCGCAGATGGAAGAGGCTGCCCTCATCGACGGCACCAGCCGCCTCGGGGCGCTCTATCGCATCGTCCTGCCGTCCGCGGCCCCCGGCCTCGTCACGGTCAGCCTGATCAGCTTCGACGCCTCATGGAACGAGTTCATTCTGGCGCTCGTCCTGACATCGTCGGGCAACATGCGCACCGTCCCCGTTGGCGTGCACCTCTATATGACGGATTATGGCGTGCAGTGGGGGAACATCACCGCGGCGGGCATTCTTTCCATCGTGCCGATCCTCGTGCTGTTCCTGCTGCTGCAGAAGCACTTCCTGCGCGGTCTCACGGCAGGCTCGACCACGGGTTTCTAAGGGGGCGTTATGACTGGTTCGGACAAGCTATCTCGCGGCGTCTTTCCTATTGCGCCAACCCCCTTCATGCCGGCGGGCGAGCTCGACCTCGACGGCCAGCGTCGGGTGCTCGACTGCATGATCGACCAGGGCGTCGACGGCATCTGCATCCTTGCGAACTACTCCGAGCAGTTCCTGCTGTCGGATGACGAGCGTGAGACCCTCCTGCGGGTCTGCCTCGAGCATGTCGCCGGGCGGGTGCCGGTCATCGTCACCACGAGCCATTTCAGCACCGACATAGCGGCACAGCGCGCGCGCCGCGCAAAAGAGGCCGGTGCCGCCATGGTCATGCTGATGCCGCCCTATCACGGCGCAAGCCTCCGCGCGGACGAGAAGGGCATCGTTGAGCATTTCGCGCGCGTCGCGGAGCTTTCCGGCCTTCCGATCATGGTCCAGGATGCGCCGCTCAGCGGCGTGAACCTGCCGGTGTCCCTGCTGGTCCGCCTCGCCAAAGAGGTGCCGGCCGTGCGCTACTTCAAGATCGAGACGGCCGGAGCGGCGGCCAAGCTGCGCAGCCTGATCGCGGCGGGCGGCGACGCGATCGCCGGTCCGTTCGATGGCGAGGAATCGATCACATTGATGGCCGATCTCGATGCCGGTGCGACGGGCACGATGCCGAGCGCATTGCTGCCGGACCTGATCAAGCCGGTCGTCACCGATCATCTTGCAGGCCGGCGTGCCGAGGCGGCGCGGCAGTACGCCCGGATTCTGCCGCTCATCAACTTCGAGAATCGCCAGTGCGGATTGCGGGCCACCAAGACCGTGATGATGGCGGGTGGCGTCATTCGCAGTGACGCGGTCCGGCATCCGCTGGAGCCGCTGCATCCGGCAACCCGCGAGGGCCTTCTGGAGCTGGCGCGGGAAGCCAATCCGCTCGCCCTGCGATGGGGCAAGTAGTGATCAAGTCGGGTTTCGCGCGCTACCCGAGCCTCCGTGACCGCGCCGTCATCGTGACCGGCGGCGCCACGGGGATCGGGGCCAGCATCGTCACCCATTTCGCCGAGCAGGGTGCGCGGGTCGGGTTCGTCGATTTCGACGGCGAAGCAGGCCGCGCGCTGATCAAGGAGCTCGGCTCCGGCGCCGAGCGCTGCCGCTTCGTCGAGGCGGACCTGCGCGACGTCGCCCAGGTGCGCGCCGCCATGGCGCGGCTGGCCGGCGAGCTCGGCCGGGCGCCGACCGTGCTGGTCAACAATGCGGCGCGCGATGACCGCCACGCGATCGAGGACGTGACGCCCGAGTATTGGGACGAGCGGATGGCGACGAACCTGCGCCACCAGTTCTTTTCCGCGCAGGCGTTGATCCCGGGCATGGTCGAGGCAGGCGGCGGGTCGATCATCAACATGAGCTCCGTGAGCTTCCTGCTCGGGCAGGGCGGCATGCCGGTCTACCTCACCGCGAAGTCGGCGGCGATCGGCCTCACGCGCGCGCTGGCGCGCGATCTCGGGCCGCGCCGCATCCGGGTCAATTCGGTGATTCCCGGGTGGATCATGACGGACCGGCAGACCCGGCTCTGGCTGACGCCGGATGGCGAGAAGAAGATCGCGGAGGAGCAGTGCATCCCGGAAAAGCTCTATCCGCCCGACATTGCCCGCATGGTGTTATGGCTCGCAGCGGATGACAGCCGGCTTGTCACGGCGCAGAGCTTCGTCGTCGACGGCGGCTGGACGTAGCATGACCACGGGCGTCGAATGCGTCGCCTGCGTCGCCTGCACCCTGGGCGAAGGGCCGGTCTGGGACGCCGAAAGCGGCCGGCTGTTCTGGGTGGACATCAAGGCGCCCGCTCTGTTCGCCATGAATCTCGCCACGCGCGCGCTGCGGCGCTGGGACATGCCGGAGCCCCTGGGTGCGATCGGGCTGCGCGCAAAGGGCGGGCTCGTCGGCGCGTTTCGCAGCGGGTTTGCCTGCATCGATCTCGAAACGGGCGGCATCACGCCGGTCGGCCGCGTCACCGCGCACCCGCCCGGAAATCGATTCAACGACGGGCATGTCGATCCGCGCGGGCGCTTCTGGGCCGGCACGATGGACGACGGGGAGCGGGATCCGACCGGCCACCTTTATCGACTAGAACCGGATGGCCGTGTCGAACGCTTCGACACAGGTTTCGTCGTGACGAACGGGATCGAATGGTCGGCGGACGGTCGGACCCTGTACTTCGTCGAGTCCGCGGTGCGGCGGATCTGGGCGTACGATTTTGACATGGACAAAGGCCATCCAGGGACGCAGCGGCTCTTCGCGGCGCTTGATCCGGATTCAGGCTATCCCGACGGCCTGACGGTCGACGCGGAGGATCATGTGTGGAGCGCGCATTGGGACGGGGGGCGCGTGACGCGCTACCGGCCCGACGGGGCCGTGGAGCGTGTCGTGCCGCTGCCGGTGCCGCGGACGACAAGTTGCTGCTTCGGGGGGCCCGACCTCGCAACGCTGTTCGTGACCAGTGCCCGGATCGGGCTCGACGATGCGGCGCTCGGCGCGGCGCCTTTGTCCGGCGGCGTTTTCGCGATCACCGGGCTCGGCGTGCGCGGCCGGTCGCCCCACCGGTTCCTCGGTTGACGTGATGGCCGGACCCGGCCTGACCCGCGAGCCCTACGGGACAACACCTGACGGGACCGCGGTCGAGCTCTTCACGCTGCGTAATCCCGACGGCGTCGTCGTTCGCATTCTCACGTTCGGCGCGCTTGTTGCTTCGATCGAGGCGCCGGACCGCAATGGCGTGCGGCGCAATGTGGTGCTCGGCTGCAACGATCTGGCCGGATATCTCGCGGACACGGCGTATTTCGGTGCGACGATCGGCCGGTTTGCCAACCGGATCGCGCGCGGTCGCTTCACGCTCGACGGGACGGAGTATCGGCTGGCGTGCAACAACGCGCCCAACGCGCTTCACGGTGGGCTGCGCGGCTTCGACAAGGCGGCCTGGAGCGCCGAGCCGTCGGCCAGCGCGGCGGCAGTGACGCTTCGATATCGCAGCGTGGACGGCGACCAGGGCTATCCGGGAACGCTTGACGTTGCGGTGACCTACGCGCTCTCGGCCGACAACGCATTGTCGATGGACACCGTTGCGACGACCGATCAGCCGACCATCGTCAACCTGACCAACCACAGCTACTTCAACCTCGCGAGTGAAGGCTCCGGCGACATCTATGAACATGAGCTGGAGATCGCGGCCGATGCCTTCACGCCGGTGGATGCGACGCTCATTCCGACGGGCGAACTGCGCCCGGTTGCCGGGACGCCGTTCGACTTCCGCTCTCCGATGCCGATCGGCGCGCGCTTGCGCGAAGCGGAGGAGCAGCTCCTGCGCGGCCGCGGATATGACCATAATTTCGTGCTGCGCGGAGCGGCCGGCACGCTTCGTCCCGCCGCGCGTCTGCGCGCGCCATCCAGCGGGCGCGTCCTCGAGGTTCTGACCACCCAGCCCGGCATCCAGTTCTATAGCGGCAATTTTCTCGATGGCTCGCTGGTCGGGCCGGGCGGCCGCTGCTACAGGCAGGGAGACGGGCTCTGCCTCGAAACCCAGCACTTCCCCGACTCGCCCAACCAGCCCGCATTTCCCTCGGCCGTGCTGCGCCCGGGGCAGGTGTTCCGCTCGACCACGGTCTGGCGCGTTCTTACCGACTGAGGGTCGGAGAAAGCGTCACCGCCTTTCAAGCGGTGGTGACGCGGAACGCGTGCAGAGGGCTGCCGACACTCCATCGCTGGGGGCCGAGGGCCTGTCCCGGCGACCACAGCGAACCATCCTGTGGAAGAAGAAGACTGCCGGCTGGTTCGCCCGACGGCACCACAGTTAGGCCGGCCGACTCAAAAACATCAGCCAAATCAGGAATCTAGACAGATTGACGGTGAGGGCTCTCAGAAATATAGTTTATAACGTTAAAACGTTGATCATCGGTCGCACCTGGCGTGCGCGCGACGACGCGGCGCTCGGGCGGAACGCATAAAGCGAAGCGGGGAACGCGAATGCCTGAGAATTTTGCGCCAATCATCAGCGGGCGGTCGGCCTGGCGCGGCAGCGACCTGAACAAAGACCGCTCGTGGATTTACGAGTTTTCGGCGGACGAGATCGCCGAGATCGATGCGGCGCTGCGTCATGTCCTTTCCAAGGGCACCCCGCTCCTCGAGATCACCCGCGACGACTTTCCGCTGCCGCGGCTGGCCCCCGTGCTCGCCAGGCAGGCCGCCGAACTGCATTCCGGCCGTGGCTTCTTCGTGCTGCGCGGCTTTCCGGTGCGGAAGTACAGCGACGCGCACGCCGAGCTCATCTATTGGGGGATCGGCACGCATTTCGGGCCGGCGGTTCGGCAGAACATCTCCGGTGACCTGCTCGATCACGTCCGCGATCTCGGCAAGAAATGGGGCGAGCTCGGCGTGCGCGGCTATCAAACCAACGGTCAGCTCGCGTTCCACACCGATCTGAGTGACATGGTGGGGCTGCTCTGCCTGCGGCAGAGCAAGTCCGGCGGGCAGAGCCGCATCGCGAGCTCGACCACGATCCACAACGAGATCGTGAAGTCCCATCCGGAATTCCTGCCGCCGCTCTATCGCGGCTACCGCTACATCCGGCGCGAAGCGGTGGAGTCCGACAATCCCGTCACCGATCCCGTACCCGTCTTCGGCTATGCGGATGGCTATCTGAGCTGCCGCGTCATCCCGGAACGCATCTCGTCCGCCTACAAGCGCATCGGGCAGCCGTTGAGCGCGCTCGAGCAGGGCGCGCTCGACTGCGTGGCGTCCATCGCGCGCGACAGCCGCATCCATCTCGACATGGATCTGTTTCCGGGCGACATGCAGTTCGTGAACAACTACACGATCCTGCATTCGCGCACGGCCTACGAGGACGGCGACACGCCCGACCTCAAGCGGCATCTCGTGCGCCTGTGGCTGTCGGAGCGCGGCGAGCGCCGGCCGATGGCGCCGAACTTCCCGCAATCGAACGGATACGGCGTGCCGGGCCAGCCTGCGCCGGTCGGTGCCTACGAGCTGGGGCTGTCAGGCGCCTAGCGGCGCCATGGCAGCGTGCGCGACGGTCGATTCCGTCCCGCTACGACCGGTTGATCGTATGCGGAACGCCGTCATAGATGGTCGGGTACTTGCGCAGGAACGAGCGCCCGTCCGGCAACTGCAGCCACAGACGCAGCAGATGGCGCTTCTCGGCCGGATCGTCGGCATCGACGAAATCCGTGCGCGCATGGAACGTGATGAAGTTGTTGAGGAGCTGGATGTCGCCCGGCTGCAGGTCCATGTCGTAACGCAGATCCTGCCGTGCGGCGGTGCGATCGAGATGCTCGATCGCGTTGTTCTCGAGGTCGGTATAGGGCATGCCGTTCAGCCGGGCCGTTTCGATCGCCATCCGCCGGATGGCGCAGCTCAGAAAGCCCTGGTGATAGGTGTAGACCGGCAGGCGCCATTCGATCGGCTCGCCATCCGCCTCGACGCTCTTGAAGGGAAAGCCGTTGTAATAGGCGGGCAGGTATTCCGGATGCTCCGCCAGGATCCGGTTGTAGACGGTCATGGAGCTGCTGATGCTGCTCATGCCGCCTTCGAGCGACTTGCGGATGCACAGCAGCCCGACGATATCGCCCAGATCGGTGTGGAACAGCAGTGCCTCGTTGCTGAGATAGCCGCGCGCACCCTGGGTATTGCCCTTTGTCATGACGCGCTTGCCTTCGTCGCGCACATGGCCGAGCACATCGCCGTAGGAGTTCTGCGAGATCGGCTTGCCGAGGAAGCGTCCGAGGGCGAGGTACAGCAGCTCGATCTTCGGCAGGTCGTACTTCTTCACCGGGAAGCCGCGCAGCAGGACGAAGCCGCGCCCGCGCGTCAGGTCCTCATGCGCCTTCGCCATCAGGGCGCCGAGCCGCGGGAAGTCCTTGAGATTGAGGCGCGCGATGTCGTCCATCGTGCGCACCGCCGTGGCAAGCCGGTCGATCTCGGCGAGATGCGCGTCGTCGAAAGGGTGCAGCCAGTCGTTCGTCTTGGCGATGTCGGCGCCCGTCCACACGGACGGCCCGGTGACGGGCTTGGTCAGCATCTCGGTCATTGGGCGTTTCCCTCGAAGAAGAGTAATAACGTTATTTATGATGCCTCCTTTTCGGGCGGCCGTCCAGTGGCAAGTCCGGCGGGCGGAGCAAGGCCCGTCATCGGGATCGAGCCCCGCATGCCGGTGCGCGCCACGCTCCGAATCTCAAAGAAAGTCAGAAAACACGGGCCTAAATTTCCATTCGGCGTGCCCTGCTCGCTCGCACGACGCGAGGTGGGGCGGCGTCTTGCACGGCCCGAAGCGAGGCCGGCGCTTCAGGGCGCCCGCCAAAACCCGCGTTGACGTCCGCACTTTATTAGTTATAAGTTTGAAACTAACGAAGACAGCAATGCCGAGGAGGACATGAAGCCCAAGCACATCAACACCGACAAGGTGCCGCCCGGTCGCGCGAAGATTTCCCATGCCGTCGCCTACGGCAATCTCGTCTTCGTTTCCGGCATGGTCGCGCGCGACCCCGCCACGGGCAAGACGGTCGTCGGCGGCCTCGCCGAGCAGACGAGGCAGGTGCTCAAGAACATCGAGTCCGTGCTGCAGGCTGCGGGCACGAGCCGCGAATACGTCCTCAAGACCGACGTCCATCTCACCGACATGTCGCAGTTCGAGCTCTTCAATCGCGAGTGGGAGCAGTTCTTTCCCAACAATCCGCCGGCGCGCATCTGCACGCAGGCCGGAGCTCTGGGTCCGACCTTCCTGGTCGAGATCGACGCGGTGGCCGGGCTGCCGACGAAGTCGTAGAGGCGCCGATGATCGGCTCTCATCGTATTCGCGAGCGCCTGACCGCCGGCCAGCCGGTTTTCGGGTTGATCATGAACTTCGAATCGCCGTGGTTCGCCGACATGCTGGCGCTGGCGGGGTTCGACTACGTCCTGCTCGATGCCGAGCACGGGCCGGTGGCGCCTGGCACCGCCGAAGCGACGATCCGCGCCGCCGAAGCGGCCGGCATCAGTCCGCTGGTGCGCGTGCCTGGCAACTATCCGCACATCATTCAGCACTTTCTCGACATCGGCGCCGTGGGCATCCAGGTGCCTCATGTCGACAGCGCCGCCGACGCGAAGGCTGGCATCGAAGCGATGCGCTACCCGCCGGAAGGCGAACGCGGCCTCGCGACCATCACGCGCGCCGCGAATTTTGGCGCGACGCTCACGCCCGATCAGTACATGACCCTCGCCAACAAGGAGATCGCCTACTTCGCGACCATCGAAACCGCGAAGTCGGTCGAGAACATCGATGCCATCGCATCGACGCCTGGTGTCGACGGGCTGTGCATCGGCCCGGGCGACATGTCGGTATCGATGGGGCATCGCGGCAATCGCTCGGCGCCCGAGGTCGAGCAGGGCGTTCAGCGCGTGCTGGCGGCGGCGAAGGCGCACAAGAAATGGGTGTCGCTACCCGCCTCCGACGAAGCGTCGGCCCAGAAATGCCTGAAGATGGGCGCCAACATCATCCAGTTTCCGGCGAATTATTTCATGTTGCACTACGGCAAGCGCTTCCTGAAGGAAATGGGACGCGCCTAGCCGACAAGGAACACGCAAGCGAGGGTGCGGAGTATGAGTTATCGCATCGGGGTTGATATCGGCGGCACTTTCACCGATTTCGCGCTGCTGAACGACGCGACCGGCGCGCTGGCGATCCACAAACAGCTCACGACACCGAAGGATCCGGCCGCATCGGTGCTCGAGGGGTGCCGGATCCTGCTGGAAGCCAACAAGGTCGACATCGGCGAGGTGACCGCCGTCGTGCACGGTACGACCCTGGTGACGAATGCGGTGATCGAGCGGCGTGGCGCGGTGACGGGGGCGCTCGTCACCAAGGGCTTCCGCGACGTCTTCGATATCGGCCTCGAGCGCCGCTACGATCTCTTCGACCTCCGCCTGCGATTCCCCGATCCGCTCGTTCCGCGGCATCTGCGCATCGAAGTCGACGAGCGGATCCGCTACGACGGGGAGATAGAAAAGCCCTTGTCGCTCGACGAGGTCCGCGCGGCCGTCAAGCAACTGGTGGACGAGCACGACGTCGAGGCCGTCGCCGTCTGCTTCCTGCACTCCTTTACGAATCCCGAGAACGAGACCGCGGCCGCGGAAATGATCCGCCGCGAGTTTCCGAAGCTTTCGGTCTGCACATCGGCGGAAGTCTTCCCGCATGTCCGCGAATACGAGCGCTGGACCACGGCGACGATGAACGCCTACGCCCAGCCGATGGTCGCGCGCTATATCGAGAGCCTGGAGCAGGGCCTCGCGAAGCTCGGCTTCAAGGGCCAGCTTTACATCATGGCGTCCAACGGCGGCACGATCATCCCGGAGATCGCGCGGCGCTTTCCGGTGCGCATCCTGGAATCCGGGCCGGCCGCGGGCGCCCTCATGTCGGCGCTGCAGGGCCGCCGCCTGAACCTTCCGAACCTGCTGTCCTTCGACATGGGCGGCACGACGGCGAAGGGCTGCCTCATCCGCGGCATGGAGCCGTTGAAGAAGTACACGTTCGAAGTCGCGCGCATGCACGAATTCAAGGCGGGCAGCGGCCTGCCGGTGCGCATCCCCGTCATCGACATGATCGAGATCGGTGCCGGCGGGGGCAGCATCGCCGAGGTGGATGCGCGCGAGGTAATCCGCGTCGGGCCGCGCAGCGCCGGCGCCGATCCCGGTCCGGTCTGCTACGGCCGTGGCGGCGAGCGTCCGGCGCTGACCGACGCCGACCTGGTTCTGGGCTATCTCGACGGCGACTTCTTCCTCGGCGGCAAGATGAAGCTCGACCAGAAGGGCGCCGAAACCGTGATCGGCGAGACCGTCGGCAAGTCGCTCAACATCGATTCGCTGCGCGCCGCCTGGGGTATCCACGAGATCATCAACGAGGATGTGGCGCGGGCCTTCCGTGTGCATGCCTCGGAGCGCGGCTTCGACTATCGCGGCTGCACCATGATCGCCTTCGGCGGCGCCGGTCCCGTGCATGCCTTGCGCATCGCGCGCAAGCTGAAGATCCCACGCGTGGTCCTGCCGGTGGGGGCGGGCGTCATGTCGGCGCTCGGCCTGCTGGCGAGCCCGCTGTCGTTCGAGGTCGTGCGCTCCAACGTGGTGCGCATCGCCGACATCACGCGCGAAAAGTTCGCCGGGCTGTTCGAGCCCATCATCCAGGATGCGACGGGCTATCTGACCCAGGCGGGCGTCAAGAAGAAGGACATCAACCTCATCCTCCGTCTCGACATGCGCTATTACGGACAGGGCTACGAGCTCGAGGTGACGCTGCCGCAGGGCAAGGCGGTGGCGGATGTGTTCGACAACCTGCCGAAGCTCTTCGCCGATGCCTATGAGCATGTCTTCGGCATGGCCTTCCTGACCCAGCCGGTCGAGATTGTGAACTGGAAGGTCGAGGCGCGCGGGCCCTTCCCGAAGATGCGCGAGGCGCAGATCTCGACGAACGGGACGAAGAAGCGCGCCACCCGCAAGGGGGAGCGCAATGCCTACTTCCCCGAAGCGGGCGGCTATCGCCCGTGCCCGGTCTACGACCGCTACGCACTGACACCCGGCGACGAGATCGAGGGCCCGGCCTTCATCGAGGAGAACGAGTCGACCTGCGTGGTCGGCGTCGGCGATCGCGTCGCCGTGGATCAGAACCTGAACCTTGTCGCCGAGATTTCGCACTAAGGAGCGGCCGGAATGACGACTTACGATCCTGTCAGCCTCGGCATCCTCTGGGACCGGTTGATCTCCATCACCGACGAGATCGTCTCCACCCTCGTGCGCACGTCGTTCTCGATCAACGTGCGCGAGAGCTACGACCTGTCCTGCGTCCTGTTCGACGCGGACGGCAATCCCATCGCGCAGGGCAGCTATTCGGTCCCGTCCTTCACCGGCACGTCGGGCCCGACCATCCAGCACATGTTCCGCAAGTTTCCGCCCGACACGCTGGAGGACGGCGACGTGGTGGCGACGAACGACCCGTGGATGGGGACGGGCCATCTCTACGACATCAGCGTCATGCGCCCGGTGTTCCATAAGGGCAAGCGCGTCGGTTTCACGATGAGCATCACGCACCTGCCGGACATCGGCGGGGCGGGCAATTCGGCGGGCCTGTCCGAGATCTACGAGGAGGGCCTGCGCCTTCCCGTGGTCAAGCTCATGCGCAAGGGCAAGCTGAACACGGAGCTGATGGACATCATCCGCACCAATGTGCGCGTGAACGAGCAGGTCGTCGGCGACATCATGGCCAACATCTCCTGCAACGAGGTCGGCGGACGCCTGCTGGCCGAGTTCATGGACGAATATGGCATCGACGACCTGGGGCCGCTGTCGCAGGCCATCCGCGACCAGTCCGAGCGCGTGATCCGCGAAAAGATCGCGACTATTCCGGACGGCACCTACACCAACGAGATCCAGATCGAAGGCATCAAGGATCCGATCACGCTCGCCTGCGAGATCGTCAAGAAGGGCGAGACCGTCTCGGTCGATTTCAGCGGCACGGGCGATTGCGTGCGCGCGGCCATCAACGTGCCGTTCTGCTACACGCGCGCCTGGGCGGCGTACTCGATCAAGTGCCTGACCTGCCCGGAGACGCCCAACAACGAAGGGCAGGTGCGGCCGATCACCATCACCGCGCCGGACAATTGCATCCTCAATGCCCAGCCGCCCTGGCCGACCGCGGGCCGCCACTCGGTCGGGCATTTCGTGGTGCCGCTGATGTTCGGGGCGCTGGCCAAGGCGCTGCCGCATGTCATCCAGGCCGATCCCGGCATGATGAACATCTTCAACGTGCAGGGTAAGCATCGCGACGGACGCGATGTGGCGAGCCTGTTCTTCCTCGCCGGCGGCTTCGGCGCGCATGACGGTCTCGACGGCGCGGCGGTGACGCCGGCCCCGTCGAACATGGGCGTGGTGCCGACGGAAGTGTGGGAGAACCTCACCAGCATGACCGTGGTGAAGCGCGAGCTGCTGGCGGATTCCGGCGGGCCGGGCAAGTTCCGCGGCGGCGTGGGGCAGGAGGTCGTGCTGCGCAACGACACCGGCAATCTGCTCACCGTCTCGTTCATGGGATTGCGCACGGAGTTCCCGGCGCTGGGATTCCATGGCGGCAAGCCGGGTGCGACACGCCGCTACGCCATCGACGGCAAGGAAGCGCATCCGAAGGGGCGCTATGTCCTGGCGCCGGGCTCGACCGTCGTGATCCACGAGGCGGGCGGCGGCGGCTTCGGCGATCCGCGCGAGCGTGCACGCGAAGCGATCGAAGACGATATCCGCAAGGGTCTCGTCACGCCCGAAGGCGCCAAGCGCGATTTCGGCTTCGATGCGGCGCGCAAGAGCGAGCCGCGTCCCCGACGGCGCGCCTCGTGACAGGGCCGGGTATTTGACACCGCGATGATCGAATTATAACGTTATTACTGATATGCCCATCCGGGTGCACGGCGAAAACCGGCCAATGGAAAGAACAAGCAACTGAAATCACGCAGTAAATCAACCAGACAGGGAGTAGGGGTGATGACAACGGAAACAACTCGTCGCAGATTCCTCGTGGCTTCCGGCGCGGTCCTGGCAGCGCCGATGATCTCGCGCGGCGCCGCCGCGCAACTGAAGCCGTTCAAGCTCGCCTGGATCCGACAGTTCGCACCCGCCGGCATGGTGCAGAAGGCGGTCGAGTTCGCGCGGGCTGACGGACTGACCGTCGAGATGGTCGCCTTCACGCGCGGCCTCGACGGCATGGTGGCGCTGCAGAAGGGTGACGCCATCGCGTGCAACTGCCTGGTCGGCTACTCGCAGCTCTGCCTCGCTCTCGCGCAGGGCATCGACCTCACGGCGCTCTCGGGCGGTGCCGCCGGCCTCAACGCGCTGGTCATCTCGGCGAAGAGCCTGCCGAAGGATCAGATCGACGAGAAGAACAAGGCCTATATCGGGCCCGAACCGTGGAAGCTCCTGAAGGGCAAGACGGTCGGTGCGCCGCGCGGCTCGCAAGGCGAGTTCCTGCTGCGCTCCTACATGAAGCTGCACGGCCTCGACTACGAAAAGGACATCAAGTTCGTCGACCTGAAGGCCAATGCCGACCAGGTGCTGGCGCTGCAGCAGGGCACGATCGACGTCGCGGCGATCATCGAGCCGTCGGCGACGCAGGCCCGCATGGCCGGGCACGGCGTGTTGCTCGCATTCCCCTATGGCGCCGGCGATTTCACGCGGCTGAACAGCGGGCTCTACGCGCGCAGCGACGCGCTCAAGCAGTATCCGGAAGAGCTGCAGCGCCTGGTCAACGCCCATGTGAAGGCGATCAAGCACTATCAGGCCAATCGCGCGGCCTGGGCCACCGACACGGCCAAAGTCACGCTGTTCGATACGCCGACCGTGACGCATCTGATGGATCCGCAGCAGCTCGGCCTCGAGCCGAAGTACTGGGCGAATGTGGAACTCGACTTCAAGCTTCCGGCCAAGCAGCTCCAGGACTACGCCAAGAACCTGTACGAGAGCGGCTTCGTGAACAAGGATGTGTCGGACCAGCTGCCGGCGCATCTCGACTACACGATGCTGTCGAAGGCCACCGGACTGTCCAAGTCCGAGCTGGGAGGATAAGCATGGCGCTCGAAGCCGTCGGCCACGTGCGCCCGGGGCAGCCCGCGTTCAACTGGCGCCGGCTTCTTGAGAAACTCTGGCACGGGTTCAGTTACGCGATCGTGCCTCTCATGGCGCTTGCGGCCTGGGAGATCGCGTCCATTTCCCTCTCGGCCACGATGGGGCCGTTCTTTCCCGGCCTGGAGAAGATCGCACTCGCGCTGTTCGATTGGGCCACCGGCCTCACCGGGGACACGGCGATCTATTCCGGCACGCTGCTGGACGCGATCTGGGAAAGTATGCGCCGCGTCATCATCGCCTATCTGATCGCGTGCGCGCTGGGCATCCCGCTCGGCGTCTTTGTCGGCTGGTTCGCGGCGTTCCGCCGGTCGACCGACACGTTCCTGCAGCTCATCCGTCCCATCCCGGTCACCGCGTGGGTGCCGATCAGCATGATGTGGTTCGGCATCGGCGACAAGGCCGCGATCTATCTGATCGTGCTGGCGACGTTCTTCCCGATCTACATCAACACGATGCAGGGGGTGCGGTATGTCGACCGCGTCGTGGTGCGCGCCGGCCGCATGCTGGGCGCACGCGGGTGGCGGCTGCTGTTCTATGTCGTGCTGCCGGCGGCCCTGCCCTCCATCTTCGCGGGCCTGCGGATCTCGGTCGGTTTCGCATGGATGGCGGTCGTCGTTTCGGAGCTGGTTGCCGTGAAGAACGGCCTTGGCTACGTCATGTTCGACGCATACGGATTTCTGCGTGCCGACATCGTGGTCGCGGCGATGATCACGATCGGCGCTCTCGGATTCATCTGCGACCGCCTGATGGTGTTGTTCGAGCGGCGGGTCCTGGGCTGGACGCAAAACGCACGGGAGGGCTGAGCCATGGCGCTGTCGGCAGGCATTCAGGGCGAACCGCGGACATTCATCGCCTTCAACGGCGTCAGCAAGACATATACGGCCCATCACGGGCAGGCCACGGCCTTGCTCGAGACGTCGCTGTCCCTGGCCAAGAGCGAGTTCGTGTGCATCGTGGGGCCGAGCGGGTGCGGCAAGACGACCCTGTTGAACATGCTCGCCGGGTTCGTGACCCCGTCGACGGGCTCCGTGCAGCTCAACGGCGTTCCGGTGAGCGAGCCGGGACCCGAGCGCGGTGTCGTCTTTCAGGAAGTCGGGCTATTCCCGTGGCTGACCGTCCAGGCGAATGTCGAGTTCGGCCTGAAGATGTCGGGTATATCGCGGGGCGAGCGCAGCGCCCGCGCCCGTTCGACCCTGGCCATGACGCGCATGGACAAGTTCGCGAACCGTTACCCCAACGAGCTCTCCGGCGGCATGAAGCAGCGCGTCGGCCTCGCGCGGGTTCTGGCGAACGACCCGCAGGTCCTGCTGATGGACGAGCCTTTCGGTGCCCTCGATGCGCAGACCCGGCGCATGATGCAGGACGAATTGCTGCAGGTCTGGCAGCAGACCCAGAAGACCATCCTGTTCATCACGCATTCCGTGGACGAGGCCCTGCTGCTCGCCGACCGGGTGATTGTCATGACCGCGGCCCCGGGCCGGATTCGGGCCGATCTCCTCGTCGATCTTCCCCGGCCGCGGGACGAAAACAGCGTGGCTTTCAATGTGCTAGAGAAAAAGATAAAGGACATGGTGTTGGCCGAGGCGCGTGTAGCGGAAAAGGAGTATACTCGCTAGGGCTGCAATGGGTCAGTTTGGCAAAGGAAGAGAAAGCGCCGAATGGCGAAAGCACAGATCAAACGAAGCAAAGCCGAAGCCGGGGCCGTGGTCCCGCTCTGGGTCAATATCGCGGATGTCTTGCGGCGCAGGATCGAGAACGGCGGCGGCGACCAGGATTTTTCCGACGTGGCGCTCGCCAGCGAGTTCAAGGTCAGCACGGTCGTCGTCCGGCAGGCCGTGCAGCAGCTTGTGCAGGAAGGTCTGCTTGTGCGCCGGCGCGGCAAGGGCACCTTCCTCGCGAACGAGCCCGTACATGGCGGACTCGACGCCCTGCAATGCTTTGTCGACGAGTGGAGCCTGCAGGGCCGCAGTGCCCGTATGGAGCTCATCGATCGGCGCCTTGTCGCCGCGAATATGACGGTCGCCGCCGGGCTCGGCGTTCGGCCGGGCGAGATCGTCGCCTACCTGCGGCGGCTCCGGTTCGCCGACGACCTGCCGGTTGCGATGGACTATCGATATATGCAGGCGGAACTGGTTTCCGGGATTCCTGACGAGGATTTCCTCCAGGAATCGATCTGGCGGGTCCTGCGCCGCCACAAGAACGTCACGCCGGGCGAGTCCCGCGTCACACTCAAAGCCACGGGTGCCACGCAAGAGGTCGCGCATTATCTGGGCGTGGAGATCGGCGCACCGGTCCTGGACCACGAGGTGCAGGTTCTGGATCAGCGGGGTCGTGTTCTTATACTCGGCAGTTCGCTGTACCACGCGGACCGCTTCGTGTACTCGACCAAGGTGAAGGCGCCGCAGATCTAGCTCCGCGAACAGCAGACTGTCTCGCGGCGCGGCCATCGGGTCAGGCGCACGCGCTCCATGCCTGCCGAGAAAACCGTGTCAGGCTAACGTCGTTCGGAACATCAGCCGGTGGTTCTCCGGGGCGTCGAGGGCCTCGATGTCATAGTCGACCGGTGCGCTGTGCATTGTGCAGCGGTTGTCCCAGAAGACGAGGTCGCCCGGCTTCCATTGGTGGCGGTAGGTGAAGGCCGGTTGCACCGAGTGGTCGAACAGGTAGCGAAGGAGCGGCGCGCTCTCGGCCACGGTCCAGCCGTCGAAGCAGTTCACCAGGTCCTCGCTGATGTAGAGGCACTTCTTGCCGGTGGTCGGATGCGTTTTGACGACCGGGTGGAGGGCGCCGGGCGCCTTCTTCCGCTCCTCCTCGGTAAACGCCGCGCGGCCGCGCTGCTCGTTGTAGTTAGAATTGAAGACGCTGTGGAACGCGCGCAGTGATTCCAGCGTCGCCTTGAGGCCGTCGGAGAGGGCCTCGTAGGCCTGGTACAGGTTCGCGAACATCGTGTCGCCGCCGACCGCCGGGCATTCGGCGCAGTAGAAGACGGAGCCGCGCGCCGGCTTCTCCATGAACGACTGATCGGAATGCCATTTGCGCGCGGAATTCCAGGTCTCCGCGCGCACGCCGTCGATCTTCTTGTTGGTGACCATGTAGATATCGGGATAGCCCTTCACGGAATAGCGCGTGATGATGCCCACATCGGCAAGGGGCCCGAGCCGCTTCGTGAACGCGATGTGCTGGTCGTGGTTCAGCGATTGGCCACGGAACAGCAGCAGGCCGCGCTCCGCGACAAGATCCCACAGCTCTTCGACGATACTGTCGGCGAGAGCCTCAGGCCGGCTCGTGTCCAGCCCGATGACCTCGGATCCCGTGCGCCAGGAGAGCGGCCGCGTTTGCAGGTGGCACGCGACGGAGTTCCGAAGCGTCTGCGGAGGCAGGGTGGTGGTCGCCATGGGCTTCTCCTCTCGCTATGTGGGCATGAGGGGCTAAGGTCGGCGTTGTCATTTCGATCTCCGCGCGAACAGGGCGCGGCCGAGGCGGATGCTGAAAGGCTCCTGGTGCGTATCCTTTCCGGCATGCGCGGATTCATCGCGCCAGTAGGTTTCGCGCAGTGCCGTCGTCATGCCGGCCGTCCGCCACGGCTCGCGCGGCCACAGTTCGTGTGGTTTGTTCACGAAGGGAAGCCGTGTGCGTTCGCTTTCGGCGCCCATCGTCAGCTCCGACAGGATCCGCCCGCCGAGGAAGGAAGGGCCGACGCCGTGCCCGCAGTAGCCGTGGCCGTAATGCAGCCGGCCGTCGCCGAGCGTGCCAAAGGAGGGAAGCTGGCCGACCGTGACGGCGATCGGCCCGCCCCACCCGAACGCGAACTTGATGTCCGAGAGCTGCGGGAAGGTCTCTGCGAAGGATTCCGCGAGGAGTCCGAAGACCGCGCGGTTTGCGTCCTTGGTGGGCACGATCCGCGCGCCGACTGACGACATGGCGCGACGTCCGCCCCACAGAATGCGGTTGTCGGCGCTGCGCCGGTAGAAGTGCACGTGGTAGCGCTTGTCCTCGACGCCGTACCGTCTGCTCCAGCCAATCTCGCTCCAGCGGCTCTCGGGGATCGGCTCCGTCGCGATGATGTACGAGTAGACGGGCATCACGTCGCGGTCGATCGGCGCCATCGTGGATGACCACGCGTTCAGCGCCAGAACTCCCTTTTCCGCGGTGATGCTCCGACCGTTTGCCTGCAGGCGCACGCCGCCTGCCGTCCCTTCGACTTCAGCGACGTTGCATCGCTCGAAGATGTGAACGCCTTTGCGCTCGAGCAGCGCCGCCAGTCCGCGCACCAGCTTCAGCGGGTGCAATGTCGCGCAGCCGTCCTGTTCCAGGCCGGACCGGTAGGTCGGCGATCTGATGATCGCCGCGAGTTCGGCCTGGGTCAGGCCTCGCACGTCGGTCAGGCCAAGCGCCTGCGCGGCTTCGAGGTCGCGCAGGATCTTGCGCTCCTGCGACGCGTTCGTCGCGACGACGAGCAGCCCTGACTGGTCCAGCTCGCATTCGATGCGTTCTTTCGCCAGCGTTTCGCAAAGGTGCGAGACGGCCTCGCAGGCCGCGGCATGCAGGGCACGGGCGGTGTCGGCGCCGGCCTCGCGGACAAGGTTGTGCAGCGAGTGGTGCAGCAGCGGCATCGCGAATCCGCCGTTGCGGCCGGATGCACCGTAGCCGACTTCCTGCCGCTCGAAGATCGCGATCGATGCGGCGGGATCCCGATTCAGAAGATGGTAAGCGGTCCACAGGCCGGTGAAGCCGCCGCCGAGGATCGCGATGTCATAGCGGTCGCGCGGCGAGAAGGCGACGGGGACGCGCGCGGGCGCGGTCGCCTGCCAATAGGAGATGGTGCCGTAGGGCGGGACGGTGTCCGGAGCGGTCCGGCGCGCATAGGCGTGCTGCGTGATCTTCATCAACCCCACGCTTCCACCGCAGCGTGCGACGCGCAGCGCTGCGGCACTCGATGGTTGATCGCGGAAAGAATTACGGACATTCCCTTGACGCTCCTTCCCGGCTATGCAACGAGTATTTCATGGGAAGACGTAGTGCAACAGATATTGCACAAGGCAAATCGACGACGATAGAGCGCGCGCTCTCGACGATGCGCGAGCGTTATCGCGAGATGAGCGACTCACAGCGCCGTCTCGCCGACTACATGTTCGAGAAGCCGTACCAGATCGCATTCGCCTCTGCCGCGAAAGTGGGCGAGGAGCTGGGCATAAGTTCGGCAACCGTCGTGCGCTTTGCCGATTTTCTGGGCCTGGGAGGGTTCACCGATCTGCAGGAGCTGGCGCGCGACGCACTTCACAAAGAGCTGAGCGAAGTGACGACCTTGAAGCGCGCGGCCAGCGTGCTCAACGGCGAGTCGATCCTGCATCGCAGCCTGCGCGCGGATATCGAGAGCATCGAGCGGAGCGCGCAGCTCATTCCGGAAGAGAGCTTCGACCGCGCCGTCCAGCTCATGACTCACGCATCGACGGTGTACATCGCGGGCTTCCGCAGCACGTTCGGCCTGGCGCACCTGTTCGCCTTCAATCTGAACCTGATCGGGCGCCGCGCCGTCGTGCTCGCGCCGAATGTCGGCGACCTGCCGGAACAGCTCCTGCCGATGCGCGAAGGCGATGTCTGCATCGCCATCAGCTTCAAGCGCTACACGGCACAGGTGATGGAAGTCGTCGACTACGCGCGTGAGAAAGGCGTCGACGTCATCGCGCTCACCGATTCGGAAGTGTCCCCGATCGGCGAGAAGGCCGATGTGCTGCTTCCGGTCGCGGTGAAGTTCCCGTCCTTCCTCGAATCCCGCGCGGCGTCATTGAGCGTGATCAGCGCGCTGCTGAGCGCCGTTGCCTTCCTGCTGCGCGAGGAGACGGCGAAATCGCTGGGGCGCCACGAGGAGCTGTGGGCCCGCTATGGCACATACCTGGACGAGTCCGCTCCGCACAGCGCCGGCTCGCATGTCGGCGCCTTCGCCGCCCTGGAGGGGCGGCACGGTTCGGCAAGCGCGCGCGGTCCGCGGCGGCCGACGCGGCGGAGCCCGAAAGGTACAGACGGCGCGCGTCCGAGGGGCAAGCGCCGGAAGGCGGCTTAGGAAGAGCATTCAACGTCAACGGCGTACATTCTGGAGGAAGCTGTGGACTTTCGGCTGACAAACGAACAGAAGGCGTTGCGGGAGCGGGCCCGCCATTTCGCGCAGACAGAGCTGAAGCCGAAGGCGGCTTACTGGGACGAGAACGAGACGTTCCCGGTCGAGACCGTCAAGCGTGCCGCGGAGCTCGGCTTCCTCGGTCTGATGATCCCCAAGAAGTACGGCGGCCAGGAGCTCGGGCCCATCGAGGCGATCATCGCCATCGAAGAGATGGCCAAGGCGTGCGCCAACACCGCCGAAGTGGTGTTCGACTGCATCATCGGGCCGATCCAGGTCATTCAGCATTTTGGCACCGATCAGCAGCGCGAGCAGTATCTCCGGCGCGCTGCCACGGGCGACATCCTCATGGGCATCGCCATCTCGGAGCCGCATGCGGGCTCCGGCGCCACCGACATGCTGAGCCGCGCCAAGTTCGACGGGGATTCGGTGATCCTCAATGGCCAGAAGGCCTTCGTCGAAGACGTCAGCACGCAGAACGCCTTCCTCATCTACATCAAGTTCGACGACCGCCCCGGTGCCAAGTCGATCGGTGGCGTGATCGTCGAGAAGGGCACGCCAGGCTTTCGCATCGGCAAGCCGCGCAAGAAGATGGGCTTGCGCGGCTGCGCGCAGGCGGACCTGTTCTTCGAGAACTGCCGCGTGCCGAAGTCTAACGTCGTCATCCAGCCCGGCGAATTCACCAAGCTGATGGAGGCGTTCAATCTGGAGCGTTGCGGCAACGCGATCATGTCCGTCGGAATCGCCGCGGGCGCCCTGGACGAGGCCATCGCCTACGCAAAGGAGCGCACGCAGTTCGGCCGGCCGCTCTGCGACTTCCAGGGGCTGCAGTGGAAGTTCTCGCGTATGGCCATGGAGGTCGATGCGGCGCGCCTGCTCGTCTATCGCGCGGTCACCAACGCGGCGCAGGGTTTCCCGTCGATGCTCGAGTCGTCGATGGCGAAGGCCTACGCGAACGAGATGGGCGTGCGGGTGACGAACGAAGCTCTGCAGATCTTCGGCGGGCGCGGCTATCTGCGGGACTGCCCGCTGGAGCGGATGGTGCGCGACGCGCGCGCCTGGGGAATCGCCGGCGGCACCGTGGAGATCCAGCTCAACAACATCGCGTCGGGGCTATTCGGAAAGCGGTTCAACCAGCGCGCGGTGGTTGCCGCATAGCACCCGACGTGTCGACCGGTGTCCGTCTCACAAATTCAAAACAGGGAGATATGACAATGGCGAAACTGGAAGCTAGGTTGGTCACGGCCGCCGCGGCGGCGGCCGCACTGCTCCTTGGGGTGCCGCAGGCGTCGGCGCAGGAGTCGCTGTCCATAGGCGGGTTGTCGGGCGGCATCTGGGCGCAATCGTTCCGCGCCGCGATCATCCAGCCCTTCGGCCAGGCGAACGGGATGACCGTCAAGAGCGAGGAGGGCATTTCGGCGGTCACGCTGGCGAAGGTGCGCCAGCAGAAGGGCAACCCGCAATTCGACATCGTCTTCATGGACCGCGGCGTCTCCGACCTCGGCATCCGCGAAGGCCTGTTCGAGACCGTCTCGCCGTCGGTGATGACGAACGCGCCCGACGTGATCCCGGAGGCGTTCATCAAGAATGCGAAGGGCGAGATCACCTCCGTGGCCCTGTGCTACTGGGGCATCGGCCTTGCCTACAACTCCAAGGACGTCAAGACGGTCCCGACGTCGTGGCTGGACCTCAAGAACCCCGCCTACAAGGGCCGGGTCGCGGTGTACAGCCCCGAGAACTCGATCGCGATCCCGCTCATGGTGACGCTGGCCGAGCTGCAGGGCGGCGGCGTCTCGAACATGGACCCGGCTTTCTCGATGATGAAGGGCCTGTCCAACCAGGGCGCCGTCTTCTTCGCCGGTTCGCCGGCGGGTGCCAATCTTCTGGTGAACGGCGAGGCGTCGGTCGCGGCCCTGGCCTCGACCAATGTGTGGGAGCTGCAGTCCAAGGGCGTGCCCATCAACTTCGTCGTGCCCAAGGAAGGCGTCATCGGTCAGGACATCCGCATGCATATCGTCGGCGGCACGAAGAACAAGGCGCTGGCCGAGAAGTTCATCAGCTACGCGATCAGCAAGTCGGTGCAGGAAGATCTCACGAAGCGGCTGCTGACCGCGCCGGTCAACGCCAAGATCGAAGTTCCGCCCGACACGGCGGCGAAGCTGCCGTGGGGCGCGCAGGGCTCGATCAAGAACCTGCGGCTGGTCGACGGCAACGTCATCCTCGACAACCGCGAGGCCTGGATCGCGCGTTGGAACAAGGAGGTCACGAAGTAGCCTAACAGGACGAGCCCAAGGAGCCGCCATGCAGGAACACGTCGTTCACGTCAAGAACGTCTCCAAGAAATTTGGGGGCATTCCGGCCGTGAATGACGTGTCCCTTGCGGTGGAGCGGGGCGAGTTCGTCTCCCTGCTCGGGCCGAGCGGTTGCGGGAAAAGCACGCTGCTCAGGATGATCGCCGGCTTCGAGCCTCCCGATAGCGGCGCGATCTTTCTTGACGGAGCGGACGTAACAGACGTGTCGCCGCACCGGCGGCCCGTGAACATGGTGTTCCAGAGTTACGCGCTGTTTCCGCATCTGACGATCTTCGACAACGTCGCCTTCGGCCTGCGCCGGAAACGGGTGCCGGCGGCGGAGGTGCGGACCCTCGTCGGGCAGTTCCTCGACCTTGTCGGGCTGGGCGACTTCGCCGGCCGCCATCCGGCACAGCTCAGCGGCGGCCAGCAGCAGCGCGTGGCGCTGGCCCGCGCGCTGGTGAACCGGCCGAAGGTTCTGCTGCTCGACGAACCGCTCGCCGCGCTCGACCTGAAGCTCCGTAAACGCATGCAGGTCGAGCTGAAGCAGCTCCAGCGCGAGCTGGGCATCTCGTTCATCTATGTGACGCACGATCAGGAGGAAGCGCTGGCGCTGTCCGACCGGATCGCGGTCATGAGCAGTGGCCGGGTCCTTCAGTACGGACCCGCGCGCGACGTCTACGACCATCCGCGCTCGGAGTTCGTCGCGACGTTCCTCGGCGAGGCCAACATTCTGCGCTGCGCCGTGCGCGCGTGCGGCGGGACCATCGTCCTGGAGGCAGGTGGGCACGTCATCAAGGCCCAGCCGCCGCGCGATGGGGCTGCGCCCGGCGCCACCGTGCTTCTCGCCATCCGGCCGGAGGACATCGCGATCTCCGCGAACCGGCCGGACAAGGACAACGTCCTGCCCTGCACAGTCCAGAACAAGGTGTTCTCGGGCACGGCGCCGGCGATCTTCGCGGATATCGGCGGCGGCGGCACGCTGGTGGTGCGGAGTGCCGACCGCGCGACCTTCGATTCCCTGCAGCCCGGGACACAGGCGTTCCTGGGCTGGCAATCGCATCAGGGGACCATCGTCCGGGAGGACGACGATGGCGTCTGACGCGATTGGTGCACGGCGGCGCACCGCGCTCAAGCCCTCCTACCGCGCCAACCGTGTAGCGGATTTCTGGCTGCTCTTCCCGGCGACGGCGGTCCTGCTCGTCTTCTTCATCGTCCCGGTGGCGCTGATCGTGCCGGAAAGCCTGTATCAGGACGGCGGGATGACGCTCGGCGTCTACTGGTCCGTGGTCAGCGACCCGTACTACGCGCTGGTGCTGTGGCGGTCGCTGTGGCTGTCCTTCGCCAGCACGGTGATCTGCATCCTGCTCGGCTACCCGATCGCCTATTACGCGACGCGGATCGCGAGCACGCAGGCCAAGCGCTACATCTACATGATCATCCTGGCGCCGCTGTTCACCAGCGCCGTCATCCGCGTGATCGCGTGGATCGTCATCCTCGGCAACAAGGGCATCGTCAACACGGTGCTGCTCGAACTGGGCCTCGTCGAATCCGCGGTGCGGTTCCTCTACACCGAGGGCACCATCATGACGGGCCTGGTGTACACGATGATCCCGTTCGCGGTGCTGACCATCGCGGCGGTTCTGGAGAACATCGACGGCCGGCTGGAAGAGGCGGCGCGCGACCTCGGTGCCACGCCGCTGCAGACATTCCTGCGGGTCACGCTGCCGCTGAGCGTTCCGGGCGTCAGCGCCGGCGCGATCCTCGTCTTCTCCCTGTGCCTGAGCGCATACGTGACGCCTGCCCTGCTCGGCGGCGGCCGCATCAAGGTCCTCGCCTCGATCATCTTCGAGCAGTTCCTGCGCACGTCGAACTGGGCGCTCGGCTCCGCGATCTCCTGCCTTCTGCTGCTGGTGACCGGCCTCATCATCTACGCCTACGGGCAGGTGGTGGGCCAACGGATCACGGGCGGGCAGGAAGGGGCGAGGACCTAGCTATGGCAGCGCGCGCGGAAGAAGGCCGCAACACATCGGGCGTCGGAAAGGCGGGGCGCGTGGCCCTCGCCACGTTCACGACGGTGCTGCTGCTTGTCCTGCTGGCTCCCATGATCGTGCTGATCGCCATGTCGTTCTCGGGCGCGGACTACGTCATCTTCCCGCCGCCCAACTTCGATCTGAAATGGTACGTGAGCTTCTTCACGACGCATGATTTCGTTGCCGCCTTCCTGACGAGCCTGCAGGTCGCGGTGGTCGCCGCGGCCGGCGCCACGCTGCTGGGCATCCCGGCGGCTTACGTCCTCGTGCGCAGGCATTTCCCCGGGAAGCGCATCCTCGAGGCGCTGTTCCTGGCGCCGCTGATCGTGCCGCAGATCATCGTCGGCGTGGGCCTGCTGCAGCTCTACACGCTGTGGGGCGCCAGCAGCAGCACGGCGGGCCTGATCGCGGCGCATATCGTCGCCGTCCTGCCCTACGTCACCCGGACCGTCGGCGGCGCGCTGTCGACGATCAGCCCGCGCGTGGAGGAGGCGGCCGCCGACCTTGGCGCCAACAAGCTGCAGATCCTCGTCCTCGTCGTCGCGCCGATGATCAAGGGCGGCGTCCTCGCGGGCGCGCTGTTCGCGCTGATCATGTCGTGGATCAACGTCGAGATCAGCATCTTCCTGTCCGCGACCGGGTCCTACACGCTGCCGGTCCTGCTTTACAACTACATGGAGTACTCGATGACGCCCATCGTGATCGTGGCGGCCTCGATGTCGATTTTCGTGGCCGTCGTTCTGGTGCTGATCATCGATCGGTGCATCGGCCTTCACAGCGCCATGCGGCTCTGAGCGGGGAGGAGGGGCCATGTTGCTGCTGGAGCACGAGGGGAAGGACATCTTCAGGGAATACGGCATCGCGACGCCGCGCGGCGTGCTGGTGCAGCGGACAGACATGGATTCACTCCGCACCGCGCCGGTCCCCGGCGTTGCCAAGGCGCAGGTGCCGACGGGCGGGCGCGGCAAGGCGGGCGCCATCCTCACCGCGTCGACGGCGCCGGAGCTTGCGGCCGCCGTCAAGAGGCTGTTCGCCGCGGAGGTCAAGGGCTTCCCCGTAGAACGGGTGCTGGTCGAGGAGCAGAAGCAGGCGCGCCGCGAGTACTATCTCGCGATCATCTTCGACGGCGAGGACCAGCTCCTGCTGATCGGCGCGCGCGGCGGCGTCGATGTCGAGCAGTTCTATGGCTCGGGCCGGCAGGATTTCGCGACGGTCGTGATCGATCCCGTCTACGGCCTGCCCGAGTTCCGCGTGCGCGAGGCGCTTGCCTCGCTGTCGATCGATCAGGCGCTGCGCAGCAAGTTCATCGATGTCGCCGCGCGCCTCGCCCGCATCTTCCGCGCCTTCGATGCGACGCTGGTCGAGATCAACCCGCTCGCGGAGATGAATGACGGCAGCCTCATGGCGCTCGACGCCAAGGTCGTCATCGACGACGGCGCGTTGTTCCGCCAACCGCGCTTTGCCGGGCGCAAAAGCATCGAGACAACCGACAGCGTCGCGCGCCGCATGCGCGAGCTGGAGATCCAGTACTTCCCGCTGGGCGGTTCGGTCGGCCTGATCGGGTCGGGGGCTGGCTGCGGCGTCACCATCATGGACTGGGTCGCGCACGAGGGCGGCAAGCTCGCGGCGTTCGTCGACCTCGACTACGCGGTGCTGTCGGGCCGCACGGAGGACGGGCTGCGCACGGTGCTGGAGCATTATCACGCGACGCCGGCGGTGCGATCGATCATCGTGAACTTCACGGCGTGCGGCGTGCGCGTGGACCTGATCGCGGAATCGCTGGTCAAGGTGCTGCGCGAATCCAACGGCAAGCAGCGCTTGCCGATGTCGATGCACTTCCAGGGCAACCGCAGCGGCACGGCACGCGCGCTCCTGCGCGAGGCCGGCTATACGCCGCACGAGAACCTGGGCGATGCCGTGCGGGCCGCCACCGCGGCCGCAAGGGGGGCGTGAGCATGGCGATCCTGGTCGATGACAGCACGCGCGTGTGCATCCAGGGCATCACTGGCCCGATGGGCAAGTTCCAGACGCAGGAGATGCTGACCTACGGCACGCGCGTCGTCGCGGGCACCAGCCCCGGCCGCGGCGGAAGCCGCGTCGGCCCGGTCCCCGTCTTCGACACGGTGCACGAGGCGGTGGCCGAGGCCGGTGCGACCCTGTCCCTGATCTATGTCGCGGCGCCGCGCGTCAAGGATGCGATCTTCGAGGCAATCGACGCGAAGATCGCGACGATCGTCTGCGTCGCCGAGTGGGTTCCGGTGCACGACATGGTGATGATCATGCGCCGTGTGCGCGAGAGCGGCACGCGCCTGATCGGTCCCAATTGCAGCGGCATCATCACGCCCGGCCGGGCCAAGGTCGGCTTCTATTGCGACGAGGTCTGCGCACCCGGACGCATCGGCGTCATGGCGAAGAGCGGGACGTTGAGCTACGCGGTACTCGCGGAGCTGAAGCGGAGCGGCCTGGGCGCCAGCACGATCGTCGGCGTCGGCGGCGACGAAATCCGCGGCACCGGCTTCCGCGATTGCCTGGAGCTGTTCGAGGCAGACCCCGAAACCGACGCGATGCTGCTGATCGGCGAGGTCGGTGGATCGGAGGAGGAGCGCGCGGCCGAGTACGTGGCGCAAAACTGCAAGAAGCCGGTCGCCGCCTTCGTCTCCGGCCGCACCATCCCGCCCGGGCGCAATATCGGTCATGCCGGCGCGATGGTGCTCGGGAATCGCGGATCGTATGACGGCAAGGTCGCGGCGCTGAGGGCGGCGGGCGTCCGCGTCGCCAATCTCATCGAAGCAGTGCCCGGCCTTCTCAAGCAGTAACTGCGCGCGCGGGAGACGACGAGATGACGAAGCAGTCGACATATCGGTTCCTGACCTTCGAGCAGAAGGGCGCTACCGCCCTGGTCACGCTGAACCGGCCCGAGGTCCTCAACGCGCTGAGCTCGGCCCTGCACAAGGAGCTGTTCGCGGCGCTGCGCCAGGTGCGCGAGACGCCTGATATCAGGGCCATGGTCCTGACGGGTGCCGGCAGGGGCTTCTGCGCCGGCGACGACATGAAGGAGAGCGACCCGCGCGACGGCTCGCTGCCCGTGGAGCTCGAGACGGAGATCGTCTGGCACAACATCGTCCGCGACATGCGGGCGCTGCCGAAGCCGGTGATCGCGGCGGTGAACGGCATTGCCTGCGGCGCCGGAAGCGGGCTCTGCCTTGGCGCCGATATCCGGATCGCGTCCGATCAGGCGCGGTTCGCGGACATCTTCATCCGGCGCGGCATCACCGGCGGCGCCTACCTGCTGACGCGGACCATCGGCGCGGCGCGGTCGCTGGAACTGATCATGACCGGCGACATCATCGATGCGAACGAGGCGCTGCGCCTCGGCATCTTCAACCGCGTCGTGCCGGCGGCGAAACTGCTGCCGACGGCTCTGGCGCTGGCCGACCGGCTTGCGGCCGGCCCCGCGGAGGCGCTCGCCCTCTCGAAGCAGGCCGTCTACGCGGTGCAGGACATGGACCTCGATACGGGCCTGCGCGCCGAAGAGGCTGCGAAACTGAAGAGCCTGAAGTTGGAGGAAGTTCAGGAAGGCATCAAAGCTTTCAACGATAAGCGGAAGGCGCGCTTCTGAAGGCACCGCCGTCCGCCGGTCTGTCCCTCTGGAAAGAAGGATCAGTCACATGGCACAGGGCTTACAGAAGGCAAGGCCGGCCGCTCCCTCCTGCAGCGCGGTCGAATGGCGGACGCGCGTCGATCTCGCGGCGTGCTATCGCCTCGCGGACCACTATCAGCTCGGCAAGATCATCTGGAACCACATCACCGCCCGGGTGCCCGACGATCCGGACAAGCTTCTCGTGTTCCGCCTGGGCCAGCGCTACGACGAGGTGACGGCTTCGAGCCTGCTGAAGATCTCGCTCGACGGGAAGGTCGACGACGACGGCGCCGCCAATCCCGCGGCACTGGCGGAGGCGATCAACTATACGGCCTATGTCATCCACGGCCCGATGTACCGCGCGCGTCCGGATGTCATGGCCGTCATGCACACCCACACGCGCGGCGGGCAGGGTGTCGCCGCGCTGAAATGCGGCCTGCTGCCGATCTCGCAGGAGGCGCTGCTGGCCTATGGCGACATCGCCTACCATCCCTATGAGGGGATCTCGGACGACGCGGCCGAGAGCGAGCGGCTCGCCCGCAATCTCGGCGACAAGAACCACATGATCCTCCGCAACCACGGCCTGATCACGGTCGGCAAAGACATCCCGGAGATGTTCTGGCGCATGTTCCAGCTCGAGCGCGCCTGCGCCATCCAGATGGACGTGCTCGCGACGGGATACGAGATGGACCTGCCGTCCCCGGAGCTGTGCGAGCAGGCGCGGCGTCAGCACATGGAATGGCGGCCGGGCTATTACGAGTGGCCGGCGCTTCTGCGGCTGCTTGACGAGCGCTCGCCCGGATACAAGGCCTGATGTGATGAAGCCCGTTGGCAGCCTGCGCCTGCCCGACCTCGATCTCGCCGCGCCGATGGACCGCTATCGCACGTCCGTGGGGGCGGAATGGGTTGACCTGAACGGGCACATGAATCTGGCTTACTACATGGTCGCGTTCGACAAGGCTGCCGACGTGCTGCTCGATCAGATCGGGGTCGGCGTGGAGTACACGAAGAGCAGGCTCGGCATGATCTTCGTGCTCGAGGCGCACGTGACCTATGCGCGCGAGCTTCTGGAGAATGACCCGATCCGGGTGTCGACGCAGATCCTCGACCACGACCGCAAGCTCCTGCATCTCTTCCACCATATGTATCGTGGCGATGAGGAGGATGTCGTCGCGACCAGCGAGGCGCTCCTGATCCATGTGAATTTCGAGAGCCGACGCAGCGCACCATGGCCGCAACCGGCATGGGAGCGGCTCGAGGCGATGGCCAAGGCGCATAGCGCCCTGCCATATCCGCCGCAGGCGGGATCGAAAGTCGGCATCCGGGACTGACGGCCTTCCTGTAGAGAGGGGATGACGAGGCCCGACAAGCAGCCGGCTTGTTCGCAACGCATCGTGCAGGAGCCTCGTCGTCCCCCGCTCGGATCAGCCCGCGGTGCTCGGCACCGGCGTGTTGAGCAACTGCTGTTCCCACAGAAATGCAATGCCGCTACCAGCGGCATGCTGTTTAAGCACTTCCGTCAGCTCGGCGGCATGCTCGGTCCGGGCCCAATCGCGCTGCCATTCGGCCGCCAGCGCCAGCCAGGTCATCATATTCGCGCCGGCCGCGATCATGCGTTGGATGGCGACCTCGTGCGCCTCGACCGAAACGGCGCCCGACGCATCGGTGATGACCGTCACGTCCCAGCCTTCGCCGAGGGCCTGGATCACCGGCATCGCAACGCAAATCTCGGTCCACAGGCCGGCGATGATCAACTGCTTGCGGCCCGTCGCCTTGACCGCGTCCACCACCTTCTTGTCCTCCCACGTGTTGATGAGCGTCCGGTCGATCACCTTCTGGCCCGGAAACACATCGGTGATCTGGGGGAAGATGTAACCGCCCCGATCGGCGATCACGCTCGTCAGGATGGTGGGAACGCGGAAGGCCTTGGCGGCCTTCGCCAGAGCCGTCGAATTGTTGACCACCATCTGCGGATCGTGGCTGTTCAGGTTCGCGAGCTGGTACGGCTGGTGGTCGATCAGAACGAGCACCGAGTCTTCGGGACGAAGAAGCGAGGCAAGGCCGTTGCGCAAGGTCATTATTACGTCCTCTGCTGTTGTTATGAGTGGAGGTTGATCGGCCGGGAGACATGCGCCGACGGCGGCGCGGCCTGTCAGGTGGTAATTGCCGTTCCCGGCTATGGTGCGGTAGTGCTCTGGCACGCCACACTGTGTCGCGAAATGGGGAACGCCGAATTGGACATCGAAGAGCTGCGGACGTTCGTGGAAGTTGCCGATGGTGGGGGCGTTTCGCCCGCGGCGCGCCGGCTCGGCGTCTCCAAGTCGATCGTCAGCAGGCGGCTCTTCCGGCTTGAAGCGGAACTTGGCGTCCAGCTTCTTGCACGCACCACCCGCGGCGCCGCTCTCACAGAAGCCGGAGCCACGTTCCGGGACTATGCGGCCAGAGTCTGTGCCGAGATCGACACGGCCAGGGAAACGATCCTACCCGCCGGCGACCTTCGCGGCCGCTTGCGCGTTGCCGCGCCGCTTTCGTTCGGCCCGACTCACTTCGCTCCCGTGCTCGCGGAAATGGCGCGACGCCACCCCCAGCTCCACATCCACACCTGCTACAGCGATCGCTTCGTCGATCTCATCGCGGAGGGTTATGATTGTGCGATACGGGTGGGCTATCTTCAGGACTCTAACCTGATCGCAAGACGTGTCGGGCCGCTCTATGGAAAGTTCGTCGCGAGCCCGGACTACATCAAAGCGCATGGGTCCCCCGAGACGCCGGAGGAACTCGTCGCCCATCAGGCCCTCATGCAGGGCACCGAAGCCTGGCAGCTTATGGATGACGACAAGATCATCACGGTTCGTCCGCAGGGACGCTTCAAGGCCGACAACGCCATAGCGCTTGCCGCCGCTGCCGCAGCAGGACTCGGGATCGCTTATCTGCCCGATGGCGTCACCCAGGGATATGTGGCCTCCGGCGCGCTTGTTCCGGTCATGACACGCCATCCACCACCTCCGGCAGGCATATATGTCGTCCGTCCGCCAGGTCAGCACCCCGCACGGAAGATACGGGTCCTCACCGAACTGCTGATCGAGTGCTTCGAACAGGCTCCGCGCCCTGCGTGAGTGCCCCTGTCAGAGTGGCCCATCGACGATGGTCGCTTGGATCACGAAAGGGACGACGCATGCTGAGCAGGAAGCATGTGGGACAACCGATGCCTGATGCACCGCGCTATCGCCAACGACGAGATCGGGTATCAGCGCAGGGTCTTGAACCGATGCGTCGTGAAGGGGGCGGTGCCGTATGTGGGTGCCATTGGAGCGTTCGTGCAGACGGAAGGCGAGTTTTCGTTCAGGTTGTGGCGAGACGGTCCCGGATCAACCTGCGAGACATGTCATGCTTGCAAGCGCTGTCGCATTGAACAGTGAATCCGCGATTGCGCCCTTCTGCGCAGCTTTCCGTTGACTTAAAACCGGTTCTCGGCCGCAATCATTGGAACGAGCAGCTCGCCCATGGCGGCGCCAGTGGGGTGCGATGTGGTGGAGCTCTCAAGGGCATTTCGAGAGCCATGATCGAAGACTGCACCGACCAAATTCGCAGGCTGCCTTCTCTCCGCTCCCTGTACATTTTCGAGGCAGCTTGCCGACACCTTAATCTGATCAGGGCGGCCGAGGAACTCGGCCTTACTCAAGGAGCCTTGAGTCGGCAAATCCGCTCCCTGGAAGAGCACATCGGCATGCCCCTCTTCTTCCGGACGCCGAGGGGGCTGAAGCTGACAGAGACCGGCGACATTCTGCGCGCTCACTGCGAGAAGGCCTTCGGGGAGCTGCAAGTCGGTCTTGCCACCGTTGCGGGCGTGAAATCTCGTCAGACGCTGCTCATCGCCGTGGCACGATCCTACGCGACACGCGTGTTGAGTCATCGCATAGGCGAGTTTACGAAGGGGAATCCTTGGATCGACCTGTCGCTCGACGGCCATCGCCATCTCGCGGATCTTGCAAAGAACGAGGCCGACGCCGCGATCCGCGTGGGGGATGGCCAATGGTCCGACGTGGTTCCCGAGAAGATCGTAGACGACGCGATATTTCCCGTGGCCTCCCCTGAACTGATCGAATCCCTGGGGACGTGCACATTGCCGGAGCTCCTGCAGGAGTGCGCGCTCCTGCATTTTACCGAGCGACCGTATTGGGAGGCGTGGGCTTCCGCGGCGCGTGTCGAGCTACCGCGTCAGCGGCGGAACATCAAGTTCTCCGAGACGACCATGATGCTGGAGGCAGCGGAAGCCGGTCAGGGCGTGGCAATAGCCCGGCGCTCGCTTGTGGCGGAAGCGCTTCGTGAGAACCGCCTCATCCGCGTTTCGGACTTCGAGACGGATGATGGCATCGGCTATTACTTCTGCGCCACTCAGGACAGTCTTCGGAAAGATACCGTTCGTCAGTTCCGCGACTGGTTACTGGCCACATTCGGACGAAACGAAGGGCCTGACCTGCGCCGCGCCCGGAGTCCGGTATGAGGTGACGTCATATCCGGCGGCATTCATTCTCTGTTGCCCGATGCCGCAAGGTCGTTTCAATCTTCTCAAGTGTGGGGGCGCGTTTCGAGCCATGAGATTTCCGACCGGGGCGATCGCATTTGAGTTTCGCCGGCAGTCATCTACTCAATAGACGGACGCTATGAGCGGCTTCATCGCCAGGCGTGCCGTCCTCGCCGTCGTCGTGGCCGTAGCTGTATCGCTTATTGCGTTTCTCACGGTCCGCCTGTCCGGGGATATCGCGATATCCATCGCCGGCGAGAGCGCGACCTTCGAAGACGTCGAGAGAATCCGTCAGGCGTATGGCCTGGACAGGCCCCTGACCTTTCAGTACCTCGACTGGCTCTACAGCGCCGTGCGCGGCGACTTCGGTACCTCATTGATGTACCGCTCGCCGGTCTTCGATCTTGTCTTCGAGAAGATGCCTGTGACGATCTGGCTGGCTTTCGGGTCGCTGTGCTTCGCGCTCGCCCTGTCGATTCCGCTCGGTGTTCTCGCGGCGGTCTATTCCAACACATTGCTGGATCGGGCGGCATTGCTCCTGGCCGTTTCCGGGCAGGCCCTCCCTAATTTCTTCTTTGCGCTGCTCCTGATCATGCTGTTCTCGATCGAGCTGCGCGTCCTTCCGGCGTCGGGCAGCGACGAATGGAAGAATTTCATCATGCCGGTTGTTGCGCTCGGCTTCTACGTTTCGCCGGCGTTCATGCGCCTCGTCAGGGCCGGAATGATCGAGGTTCTCTCGGCTGATTATATCCGTACCGCGCGCGCCAAGGGGCTGTCCTCCACATCCATCGTGTTCAAGCACGCGCTGCGCAATGCTGCCGTACCGGTCGTGGCCCTGGCGGCTGTTCAGCTGGGTCACCTGTTGGGCGGCTCGGTCGTGATAGAGACGATTTTTGCCCTGGATGGGCTGGGGTTCCTCGCCTACCAGGGCGTCATAAACAAGGACTTTCCGATCATCCAGATCATCGTTCTTCTGCTCGCCGTCACCTACATCATTCTGACTTTGGTTGGCGACATTCTGAACGCCTGGCTGAATCCGCGCATCAGGATCGGATGAAATGGCTAGCGCGGCACGTCCGGATATTTGGGCGAGTACGAGGCCGCGGCGCCTTCTATTGAAAGCCTTCAGGCACAAGTCTCTGGTCATCGCCGGCATCGTCCTGGCCGTCATCGTGGTGTTGGCGTTGCTCGCGCCGGTGCTGCCGATCGACGATCCCTATGCTCAGAACCTGAGTCGGAGAAATATCCCTCCCGTCTGGTACCAGGCAGGCTCGTGGGAGCATCCGTTCGGGACCGATCAGCTCGGCCGCGATTACCTGGCGCGGATCATATTCGGCGCACGCATCTCGCTGGCGATCGGCATCGTCGTCGTTCTGATTTCGGGCGTGATCGGAACGACGCTTGGCCTCATGGCTGGCTTCCTCGGGGGCAAAGTCGATTCAATCGTCATGTTCATCGTCACGACGCGACTGGCGATCCCGGTCATTCTTGTCGCTTTGGCCGTGGTTGCTCTGGTCGGGAGTTCTCTCGCGGTCGTGATCGCGGTGCTCGGGCTTCTGAAATGGGACCGCTTCGCGGTTGTCATCCGTGGAGTCACGCAGGAGATCCGCAGCCTGGACTACATTGCGGCCGCCATGGCGACCGGCGCCAGGACGCCGCTGATCATCGTTCGTGAAGTGCTCCCGAACATCGTGCCGCACCTGATCGTCATAGCGACCCTTGAATGCGCCAATGCGATCCTGCTGGAGGCGGCGCTGTCATTCCTCGGGCTGGGAGTGCAGCCGCCACTGCCGTCCTGGGGATTGATGATCTCCGAAGCCAGAGCGGACATGTTCTTCTCCTACTGGCTGATAGCGATACCGGGCGTCGCGCTCGCGGTCCTCATCTTCGCGATTAATGTGATTGGCGATGCGCTTCGGGACCTGCTGGCACCGGAAGATCGGAGGTAGGTGTGGAGCCGGTCCTTGCGGTAGAGGAGCTTGCGATCGAAATACCCACGCCGGCGGGCACGTTGTCGGCCGTGCGCGATATTTCGTTCAACGTGAATCAGGGGGAGGTGTTCTGCCTTGTCGGCGAGTCGGGTTGCGGGAAATCCATTACCTCGCTGGCCGTGATGGGGCTGTTGCCCAAGAAGGCGCGCAGGAGCGCGCGCCGCATGCGGCTTCTTGGACGCGACCTCCTGTCGGCAACCGAGAGAGAAGTCAACGCCATGAGGGGCAGCCTCATGTCGATGGTCTTTCAGGAACCGATGACGGCCTTGAACCCGTGTTACACGATCGGCGACCAGTTGGTCGAACTCCATCGACGCCACCGGGGATCAACCAGGGCTGAAGCAGCCGCCCGTGCGGTCTATCTCCTGAAGAAAGTCGGAATCGCGGGAGCCGAGCAACGGCTGCGGCAGTATCCTCATCAGCTGTCAGGCGGGCTGCGGCAGCGCGTGATGATCGCGATGGCCCTGATGTGCGATCCGCAGCTCCTGATAGCCGATGAGCCGACCACTGCTCTCGATGTGACGGTGCAGGCACAGATCCTGCGTCTCCTGGCAAGCCTGCAGAAGGAGCTAGGCATTTCGATTGTGTTTGTAACCCATGATCTCGGGGTCGTTGCCCAGATAGCGGACCGTGTCGCGGTGATGTATGCGGGTGAGATCGTCGAGCAGGGGCCGGTTTCGCAGGTCTTCAACAGGCCGCGTCATCCCTATACCCAGGGATTGATGCGCTGTATCCCGACGGCTGAAATCCGGCCTGGTGAGCGGCTGGGGGTCATTCCGGGATCGGTGCCGTCCCTCATTGACGTCGGCGAAGGCTGCAGTTTCCGCACGCGATGCGCGTATGCCAGCGCCATCTGCAATGGAAGTATCCCCACGCGGATCGATGGTGCGCATTCCTGGCGGTGCACATTGGAAGAGTCGTCGAGACCGCAATGATCCGGTTGCAGGAGATCAGCCACTCCTTTCATGTCAATTCGGGCCTTTTTCGGCGCGGCAGCCGAATTCCCGCTCTGAACAGCATCGACCTGTCAGTAGAGAAAGGAGAGGTTCTGGGAATTGTAGGCGAGTCCGGATGCGGGAAGTCGACCTTGGCCCGCATTCTTCTGGGTCTGATCCGCCCCGAGAGCGGTCGGGTCCTGTTGAATGGGCTGGATGTTCAGCAGATTGATCACCACGAAATGGGGCGAGCCGTTCAGCCGGTCTTTCAGGACCCCTATTCATCCCTCAATCCGCGCCAGACTATCGAATCGATCGTTTCTCTTCCCCTGGAGGTCCATCGGATCGGCGCGCGGACGGCACGACGCGCGGTGGTCATGGACATGCTGGAGCGGGTAGGCCTCCCCAGGTCTTTCGTCGACCGGTATCCGGGAGAACTCTCCGGCGGTCAGCGGCAGCGTGTGGCGATCGCCCGGGCACTCATCATAGAACCGCAGCTCGTGATCTGCGACGAGCCGACCTCCGCGCTCGATGTATCCGTGCAGTCGCAAATCCTGAATCTCCTGATGGACATGCGCCAGCAGCTGGGTCTCACCTACGTATTCATCAGCCATAACCTCGCCGTCGTCAGGCACATAGCGAGTCGCGTTGCGGTGATGTATCTCGGCCGCATCGTGGAGATACAGAAAGCCTCGGAGCTCTTTGCACGCCCGCGGCACCCGTACACCAAAGCACTGCTGGCTGCCGTGCCGACGCCCGTACCCGGCTTGGGCATCGGGGCTTCGGATGTCGAGGTGGAATTCCCTGACCCGCTGAACCTGCCGCGCGGATGCACATTCCATCCCCGATGCCCATACCGGATACCGCGATGCATGCAGGAAATCCCGCATCTGTCGGGCAAGGACGGGGCGGTTGCCTGCCATGTGGCAGCGGAGGGCGGGATAGCGTGAGTGGGCCCGTGCGCACGATGCCGGTCGTTGCCTCGCCCATGTCGGGCGCAATGACTGCCAGTCATAGCGGCAAGAGGATTAGTCAATGGTGCCGCCGGGAGGTCCGGGACATTCTAAGGGTGCATCGCTGCATCTTCCGGCAGCGATGGTGAGCAGTTCGTAGACGATCGTCATCGCTCGGTTGGCAAGGTCATGCACGAAGCATCAATCTCCGACGGCATCCTCCGGATCACATGGGACGAGCTGGTCTCGCTGCTGGAGCGCATTTTCGTTCGTCGCGGCGCATCAGAGGCGGTATCGAGGATACTGGCACGGAATTGCGCAGCAGCGGAGCGGGATGGCTCCAAGAGCCACGGTGTTTTTCGCATACCCGGCTACGTGGCAGCGCTCGAAGGCGGCTGGATCGATGGACGGGCCGAGCCGCACGTGGAAGACGCCGCGCCTGGGGTGGTCCGCGTCGATGCCCGCAACGGGTTCGCCCAAGCGGCACTCGGCGCCGCCACGCCTCTTCTCGTGAAGAAGGCGCGGTCCTGTGGCATCGCGATCGCCGCCATCAGGAATGCGCACCACATAGGCGCTCTTTGGCCCGACGTCGAACCGTTTGCGCGCGATGGCTTTCTCGCCATCGCATGGGTGAACAGCCGAAAGCGGGTTGTTCCGAGCGGAGGGCGCTCGCCGGTCTACGGGACGAACCCCATGGCGTTCGCCTTCCCGCGGCATGGCGATCCGATCGTATTCGACCAGGCCAGCAGCGCGATGTCGAACGGTGATATCCGCGTCGCGGCGAAGGAACGGAGAGCGGTACCCCCTGGCGCTGGCGTGGATCGCGACGGGAATCTGACGACGGACCCGCAGGCGATACTCGACGGGGGCGCTCTCCTTCCGTTCGGCGGCTACAAGGGTTCGTCGATCGCAATGATGACGGAGATCCTTGCAGCGGCCCTCGGCGCCGCATCCTTCTCGCATCAGTTCGATGATGCGCATCCTGAGCGGGATACTTTCGGAAGCGGCGAGACGGTGATTGTCATCGACCCGACCATGGGCGGGACGGACAGCGGGTTCCGGTCGCGGGTGGAGACATTCCTTTCTGTATTGAAAGCGAGCGGGCAGGAGCGGCTTCCCGGCGACCGCCGCTACAGGAATCGGCGCGTCAATACCGATCAGGGCATCCCGATCGCCGCTGACACGTTGCGTCAACTTCGCCAACTGGCCGCGTCCTAGGGTTTCGAGGCGAAGGCGTGGCCTATAGATAGCGGATTGGATGAATGCGCGTCGGGATAGTCGGGGCCGGGGCGGTCGGTACGAGCTGCGGCCTCTATCTGCAAGCTGACGGGCAGGACGTAGAGATTTTCGACGAGCTCGAGCCCGGCGCCGGGGCCTCGTTCGGGAATTCGGGGGTCATCGCCGACAACGAGGTGATCCCGTTGGGCCGCCCGGAGACGCTCAGGGCGCTGCCGCGGCTCCTTCTGGATCGCGATGGGCCTCTCGCGATCCGCTGGCGCCATCTTCCAACGTTGCTGCCCTGGTTCCTGCGCTTCGCACTGGCGTCCCGGCCGCGGCGCGTCGAGCAAGTCATGCATCAACTGGCCAACCTGCTGGCATCGTCCGCGGCAGAGTGGCATCAAATGCTCGCTGGTACGTCCGGCAGTCATCTGCTCAGGAAGACCGGCTGGCTCAAGGCGCATCCCTCGGAGAGTTCCTTACGGAGCGGGATCAGGCAGTTCGAAGTCCAGAGCAGATTTGGAATTTCCGCCGAGATCCTGACGGCCGACCGTGTCCGCGCGATCGAGCCGGCGTTGTCGAGCATCATCGTCGGAGGAGTCTTCTATCCCAACGTTCATTCGCTTGCTTCGCCGTTCCAGGCTGTCCAGGCGCTGGCGTCCCGCTTCCTGCGGGGCGGTGGGCTGATCCATCGCGAACGCGTGGTGAAGATAGAAGAGCATGCGGGCACGGTCTGGGTCCATGGCCAGGATGCGACGCGCAAGTTCGACTGTGTTGTCATCGCCGCAGGGGCCTGGTCGAAGGCCATGGCCAGGGTCTTCGAGCCGGCGCCGCCGCTGGATACGGAGCGCGGCTATCACCTCATGTTCCAAGCGTTCGAGCCGAAGCTGCAACGTCCGGTCACCATCGCCTCGCCGGGATATACGGTCGCACCGATGGTCGAAGGCGTGCGCATTGCGTCGGGAGTCGAGTTCGCGAGCCTACGGGCCCCGCCGGACTATCGACGAATCGACAAGATAGCGGCGCATGCCAGAACGGTGTTTCCGAACCTTAGGGGCGAGCCCCTGAGTCGCTGGTTGGGTCGGCGACCTTCCATGCCGGACTCGCTTCCGATCATCCGGCCGTCAGAAAGATCACGCAATGTGTTCTTTGCCTTCGGCCACGGCCATCTGGGTCTGACGCTCGCTCCGGTGACGGGCCGCATGATTGCAGAATTCGTCCGTCAGCGTGCTGCATCGCGTTAGCTTGCGTCCGCCGACGATGCTGCCAGGAGCCGCTCTGCGTGCGTTGCGCGCGCGTTCTGCTCATACCGCAAGGTACGATTACTCAATGGCTCCTCTGGCAATTGCATACATACTATTGAGGCTCGGGAAGGCGAGGACGCCTCCAGAATCGGCAACGTGTGGAGAACCGCAATGTCTGATCGTAATCTCGGGGTGGATAGTGCATTCCAGCGGGATCTGAAGACCTACAAGGAACGGACCTTCATGCGCCGGATGGGCTTCGGCAAACGCCCGGCGCTGATCATCGTCGACCTCGCCAATGCCTGGACGAAACCCGGCGGAAAGTTCGCGTGCGATGACATGGAGACAATAATCCCGAGCGTCGCCAAGCTGCTCGAGGCAGCGCGACGCATCCCGATCCCGGTCGTTTACACGAGCACGGCCTACCAGGTCGTCAACGGGCCGTTCACCGACATGGGCGTCGGCCATCTGAAGAAGCCGCTCGAAGCCCTCAAGGTCGGCTCTCCCGACGTCGAGATCGATGACCGTATCAAGCCGTTGCCCAGCGAGCAGGTGATCATCAAGAAGCGAAACAGCGCCTTCTTCGGCACCTATCTTGGCGCATTTCTGCGTGCCTCCGAGGTGGATACGGTGCTGGTGACCGGCGTGACCATGGCGGGATGCATCAGGCACACCGTCGAGGACGCGCTGTCGGAAGGCTTGCGGCCGATGGTCGTTCGCGAGGGGGTCGGCGACCGCGTCAAAGGACCTCTGGAATGGAACCTATTCGACATTGAGGCCAAGTTCGGCGACGTCGTATCGCTCGACGATACGCTAGCCTATCTCGGGAAGGTGAAGGCGTGGCGTTGAGCTGAGCGGCGGGTGCGGAGACGTCTCCCGGTCTAGAGGGGGACTCTCTGCCCGATCCCCCTCGCGCATGCGAGCTCGTAGATCTCTTTTGCGGTCGCGACATCCTCGACCGCGACTCCCATGTTCATGACGACGATCGCCTCGTTTTTGCTGGTGCGTCCTTTCGTCAGGCCGGCTGCCACGGATCCAAGCTCCGCACGAGGTTTCGGGCAGCCGACGAAATAATTGTATTCCTTTATGTGCTCTATCTGGGAGAAGTCGTCCGTCAGAACCTGGTCTACAGCCTGCAATGCCGACGGCTGCCAGTAGCAATCGTAGTCGATGGCGACAGCCGTTAGCCCCGGACGAAGCCAGCTTGCTTCGATCGAGCGATGCGCATTCGGTTCTATGGGTCCGCTTGTGACAATGATGTCGGTCAGGTCCATCGCTTCCCGTGCGGACCGTACGATCCTGTCGCGATAACCGGCTTCTCGTACAAGGGCGGCAAACGCCTCGGCTGCCGCGGGCACGATATCGTAGATGACGACCTCTTCCAGGTCGGGCATCACATGCTGGAGCGCCTCGAGATGGCTCTTGCCCTGCACCCCGGCGCCCAGCATCGCGTATGACTTCGCGCCTGGGTTGGAGAGGTGCTTGACCGCGATGGCGCTCGCCGCGGCGGTCCTCTGCTGGGTTATCCAGGTCGAGTCCATGACCGCCGCCACCAATCCGTCGTCCAGGCGATTCAGAAACAGCATGCCGGTGATGTAAGGCAGACCGCGAGCCGGGTTCTCGGTCGAGCCGCTCTGCCATTTCATAGCCGTATATCCGAACCTCGGTACGAGGCTGGACATCCCGCCGAACCAGCGGTTTTCGTCTCGCTCCATCCAATGTTTTGCGGGCATCTGTGCGCGTCCGTGCGCCTTCTCGATCAGCGCGACCTCAACGACCTCGATGATCTTCGACATCGGCAGGCTGACTGATTCGACGGCATCTCTATTCAGGTAGAGTGTTGAAAGGCCCGTGGTCATAAAGAGTCGTGCTCCATACGTCTGATGCCATCAGCTTGGAGCAGGGTGTCTGTTCCTGCCATGGAGAAATGGACCCCGCCGATATGTCCGTCGATCATACCGGCGCCGGGAGCCCTCCGGGGCAAGGGCACGCGCTCAGCGGTGACCGCGCGGCCTGCGAGCAGGCAGGTTCGGCGGAAATGCCGAGGGTATGATTTCGAATCATATCCAGCGGCACCCTTTCTCACTTCTCTCGCTGTTACGCCCCAACTATCGTCATTGTAAATGATGTGACCTGGCGCTCAGTCGCTTCGCGCCGGCTAGTCGAGAGTGTCATCCCAGCAGTCGTGGAGGAGGATAAAGGACATGCGCCGAACCGGAATGCTCGCAGCCGCCTGCCTGGCGCTTGGATGGAGCAATGCTCCCGCCGTGGCAGACAGATCGAATAACACCGTGGTGTTCGCGCATGTGAACATCCTCGAGAGCGCGGACGTTTATTTCAACACTGTGAGTTCCGGCAACATCCTCGCCTTTCAGATCTGGGATACGTTAATCTATCGTGATCCGGTCTCCGGCGACTACAAGCCGTCCCTTGCCACGTCGTGGCGCTGGGCGGACGAAACGACTCTCGAGCTGGATCTAAGGAGGGGCGTGAAGTTCCACAACGGCGAGGAGTTTGACGCCGACGATGTCGTTCATACGCTGAATTTCGTCACCGACCCGAAGAACGCGATTTCTTTGGATTATGCGACGTGGATCGCCGGCGCGGAGAAGGTCGACAAGTACAAGGTTCGCATCAAGGCGAAGTCCGTGTTCCCGCCGGCGATCGAGTATCTGACCGGCCCGCGGCTTGCCATGTACCCCAACGAATACTACGCGAAGGTCGGTCCGGCCGGGATGCATAGAAATCCGGTCGGAACAGGGCCGTACAGGGTCGAGAGGCACGACGTAGGCAAGTCGATCACCCTGAAGAGGAACGAAAACTACTTCCAGGATGGGCCCAAAGCCGGCGCGCAGATCGACACTGTCGTCATTCGTTTCATTCCGGACGTTCAGACGCAGACGGCGGAGCTGCTTTCGGGTGGCGTCGACCTGATCATGGACATCTCGAACGACCAGGCCATGCGGATCGCGTCCCTGCCGCGCTTCCGTATCGTAAGCACGGAACTCGTACGCGCGAACTGGGTACGGATCAATACGCGCGAGAACACGCCATTTCCGATGCTGAAGGATATTCGCGTGCGCCAGGCGATCGCGCATGCGATTAACCGGGAATCAATCGTCAAGAATCTCGTCGGCGAAGGCTCACGCGTACTGCACGCCCCCTGTCATCCATTGCAGACCGGATGCATTGAGGAAGGCGTCAAGAAATACGAATACGATCCGGAGAAGTCGAAGCGCCTGCTGACGGAGGCGGGATATCCCAATGGGTTCGCTGTGGATATCCACGCCTATCGAAATCGGCCTTTGACCGAGGCGATCATCGGCGACCTGCGTGCCGTGGGCATTCGGGCCAACCTCCGGTTCGTTCAGCTGAGCACCATCACGACGGATGTGCACCAGAACAAGGTCGGTCTGATCGATTTTTCGTGGGGCGCGTCCGGCTACAGGGAAATCGCTGCGTCCACCTCTCTCTTCTTCACGCGCCCGGAGGACGACCTCAACCAGGACCCGACGGTCGTCGAGTCGCTTCTGCTGGGCAACAGGACGCTCGATCCGGAGAAGCGGAACGCCGCGTATAAAAAGGGACTGGCGCGGCTTGCGGATCAGGCCTTGGCGGTGCCGCTCTACAGCATCCCCACCCGGTATGCGTCAACGGCCGATCTCGAGGCCGTTGGCTTTTCCGACGGCCTCCCGCGGTTTCATGCCATGAGGTGGAGGTAGTCGTCGCGTGGGCACAAATCCGGACGCGGCGATCTGTATGAATGGCATAGGTGAGCGGGAGGAGTAGATCGAGTGTTGCATATTTCCGGTGTCGAGATCATTCCGCTCCACCTGCCTCTGAAATCCGCCCTGATCGAAAGTGGAGGGACCTTCAGCTGCTTCGATCATGTCATCGTCAAGGTCCATTCCAGTGACGGCGTTGCGGGCCTCGGTGAGGTCGAGTGCTATCCGAGCTTCGAAAGGATTGGTGCGGAAACCCAGGCGGGCGTCGTCTCGATCCTGGAGGAGCAGCTCGTTCCGGCTATCACCGGACAGAATCCGTTCAATATCAACGCGATTTGGGAGCGCATGGACAAGGCCGTCGTCGGCTACCTCAGGGTAAAGGCGGCGATCGACAACGCGCTCTACGATCTCATCGGGAAGACATTGGGCGTGCCGGCCTATGACCTGCTGGGCGGCAAGATGCGGGATGGCTATGTCGTGGAAGGCGTCGGGTACGGCATCTCGCTCGAAGAGCCTGCTGTCATGGCTGAAAAAGCGCGACGTGCAGTGGAAAGCGGGTATCGCCAACTCGAGCTCAAGGCCGGCGACGAGAATCCGGGGATGGACGTCGAACGCTTGCGTCGGGTCCGTGAGGCGATCGGCAAGTCGATACCGATCAAGATTGATTTCAACGGATTCTACGAGCCCAAGGTCGCGATCGGAATCATCCGCGAGATGGAGCCCTTAGGGGTCCAGTGGATCGAACAGCCCGCGAAGTACTGGGACATCGAGGCTCTCGCCACCGTCCGGGCAAGCGTGGGGCCGACGATCGTTGCTGACGAACCTGTCAATGATGAGCACGACATGATGGCCCTCGTACGCGCACGGGCAGCGGACGCGGTCCACGTCAAGCCGACCATCAAGGGCGGCCTTACCACGGCGCGGCGGATCGCAACTGTCGCGCAGGCCGCGGGCGTTTCGATCGTGCCGGGGACATCCGCGCCGAGCGGCGTGGGAATGGCGGCGGCGCATGCGTTCATCGCGGTTTGCCCGACCCTGTCGGGGGGTGCCCATGGCTCGCCCTCCGATATCCTGGTGGAAGACATTGTCGCGACCCCGATTCCGCCGAACTCCACATACGTCAACATCTCCTCAAAGCCAGGCTTGGGCGTGGAGCTGAACTACGCCGTCGTTGCAAAGTACCGGGCGGACTGAGTCCCCATCATCATAGGGACTGGTCTGCGGCCTCACTGAACTACGCCAGGATGGATTGACGATATGCCGTCGCTTGACCGACCGCTGACCATAGACGGGCTTCTTGTCAGCAACTGGACGCCCGAGCTCTTTTCAGGAATGCGCACGGGTGGCCTTTCGGCGGCGATATGCACCTGTTCCATATGGGAAGGGTTCGCCGTGACTTGCGAGAACATCGCGGCGTGGAAACGCAGGTTTGTCGATCATGCCGACCTGATCTGCCAGGTCCGGACCGCAAAGGACATCGAGCGTGCGCATGCGGACGGGAAGACCGGCATCATACTGGGCTGGCAGAATACCTCGGCTCTCGAGGGCAACATCGAGCTCCTGCCGCAGTTCGCAGAGCTGGGTATCAAATGCATCCAGCTTACTTACAACACCCAGAACTTTGTCGGTTCGGGCTGCTGGGAGAAGCGGGACGGCGGGCTATCATATTTCGGTTATGAGCTGATCGAGGCGCTGCATCGGGAGCGCATATTGATCGACCTGTCGCATGTCGGCGCGAAGACGGCACAGGAGGCGATAGACGTTTCCAGCGGAGGGATCGCCTACACGCATGTGTGCCCTCGCGGTCTGAAGGACTACGCCCGGAACAAGACCGACGAGGAGCTGCGTTACATAGCCTCGAAGGGGGGCTTTGCCGGCATTGCGTTCTGGCCGCCGTTCATGAACGACGATTGGCCCATAGAGATCGCTTCCTATCTCCGCACGCTTGAGTACGCCATAAACGTCATGGGCGAGGATCGCGTCGGCATCGGCACCGATCTGTGCCTGGGACATCCTCCGGAATGGATGGATTGGCTGCATCGCGTGAACGGCAAGGGCCGTCGCATCGTTCCCAAGCTGCCGCGACGTCCCATGCCGGCGGAGTTCTGCAATGTTTCGCACTACCCCAATCTCATCCCCGAGATGGAGCGGGCCGGCTGGAAGGCGGATCGCATCGAGCGTATTCTTGGACGGAACTGGCTGAACTTCCTGCGCGAAACGTGGGGCGGCTAAGGCTGCCCTCAGAAGCCGATGACGGCGCGAGTGGCTCGCGGGGTCGCGCCGGCCAGTGGGTCGAGCAGGCTATCGCTACACCTCGCACCTCTTAAGAATCCGTCGGAGACTGGAAGATGCGTGCTCGATAAGGGCGTGGCAGCGCCGCAGACCGTCATTTCGATTCATCAGATGGAGTGTTCTCGGGCAGAGAAAGCCCTAAGGACGTTGTCGGTAAGGCGCGACACGTTGTTCTTGTATCCGTTGAAAGAGAGGCTGCCGCAGTAGCTGATGGAGCCCACCGAGAAGACTGCGCCGCCGTGGGGGCATTCGAAGTAGACGATGTCGGCCCTGACGTCCTTGCAGGTCGTGCCGCCGACTTTCGGATCGGTTTTCCAGAGCTCCTCGACCGAGAGCTGATAGCTGTCGGAATGGCCGAAGGACGAGGCGACGACCAGCGCATGCGGCGGCGTGCCGAGCTTTGCATCCGCGCGATCGATCTCCCAGCCTGCTGCGGCCCCCATATGCAGCCCGAAATCGCCGATGACCTCCTTGTCACCGATGCCTTCGAACATGAACGAGACGCGCGGGTCGTGGCTCGCCGGCTGTCGTCGATAGGGTCGTGCCGGTTCGCCGCCCGTGGCCGTCATGCCCACGCCGACGATGCGTTGAGGGACCTTACCGCGAAACCGCCAGAGGCCTCCAAGTTCGCCCGTCGTTGCGTGATGATATTCGCCCGGCTCGGCCTGCCAGGTCCGCACGCCAGCCTCGCCACGGCGCACCTCGATGACGTGCGGGCGGTCCTTGTCGACCGACGTCACCCAATAGAAGCCATTGCCGCCGAGATACATCAGGCGGCCGCCCTGGCTCAGGTAGCGCTCGAGCGCGCTGAACATCCTTTCGGTCCAGTATTCCGGATGGCTGCCGGTAAGGACGACCTTGTACCGGCTCAGCAGGTCGGTCTGTTCGACATGCAGATCCTCGTCCGTCGCGACGTCGAAATCGTGCCCCATCGCGGTGAGCCAGTCGACGAGGTAGAGGTCCTCGTTGAACTGATGCGTCCATTTGAACTGGCTGATCGGCTTGCGGTAGAGGGGGCGCATGTTCACGAGCGGGCGCAGGCGGGTCGTGTAGGCGACGCCGCTGCCGTCGCTGTGCGGCTCGTAGAGGCTGGTCAGCTTGTTGTCCTGCATGTAGCGGAACACCGACTGCTCGTAGTCCGAGCCCAGCACGAGCAGCTCTTCCAGCGTCATCCCGGTCAGGCGCTCGCTTCTGCCCGGCTGCGAGGGGAGATGCTCGTTGCCATAGGCCATGTAGCTCAGCGTGGGCGCGAGGAAGAGAACCTTCGCCCACGGCCCGTCGGCGCCGGTACGCACGAAGAAGGGAACGTAGTCGAAGGAGTCGCGCGTCCTCAACCGCGCGGCGTAGATGCCGCTTGGCAGATCGGCGGGCACGCGGAAGGTGAAGTCGCACTCCCAACCGGCGTCCGCCAGATCGTCGTCGTGGAAGTGGATCGCGCCATACTCCTGCGGCGCGTTTCGGAAGTCGGTTTCGAGTCCGGTCCAGTTGTGGCCGGTCATCGCGCGTGTCGGCGTTTGCATGACCGTGCCGTGCAGGCCGTTCGGAGATGTGTCCACAGCACGGTCCGAGGCAGGCTCGATCGAGAAATCCCAATCCGCCACCAGATCACGCTGCGCAGGGCTGGGTAGTAAGTCGCCCCGCAACGCCGCCAGCTCGGAAGCGGTCAGCGGGCGGGAGAACAGCCGGGGCCGGTCGATCTTCCCGTTGAAGAAGGCGCCCAAGGCAGTACGCGCGGCATCGCCGGCGACAGGGCAGGCCGCCATCAGGAAAGGGCTGTGCGTCTCCAGGGCAAGGGGGCCGGTCACTTGCCTCTCGGTCGTCACATTGCCCGGATCGTCCGGCAATACCGCCTCATGGCGAAGGTGGACCGTTCCGTCCGCCGCGTCGTAGCTGCCCACGACGAAGTACCAGGTTCGCGGCCGGAGCGCCCGGGCGCTGTCAATGCACTCCGTCTTGCCGTCCTTCCTGCCGAGCCGAAGCGATAGCTGGCCATTCTCGCCAATGAACAGCCCGAAGCCGGCGTTCGCATGCCCGTCCCATTTGGTCAGGATGCCCTGCGTGCCTTTCCGCGGCGTGGTCGGCCAGATCCATGCCTGGATGGTAAATCCCCTCGACGACGCCGGCAGCGGCGTGTGCGGGACCGAAATATAAGATCCGGTGTTGATTTTCTGTTCGCGGCCGCGGTGACGGCCGTCCATGTCCGACCGGATCTCTTCTTCCTTGAATCCCGGGCCGAGCGGATTGATGTCCCCGTGGATCAGCCGGACCAGCGCCGCTTCGTATTCCGGCGCGCTGCAGCTCACCATGAACCTGATCGCTTCGCCGGGGCGCGCGCTCAATCGATCGGAGTAGCCGACAACTTCCATTTGGCCCGCAGAGATATTGTGCTCTATGAGCACATATTGAATTTCTTGCGTATAGACATGGTGTGAGCGATTTGGCATCCTGTCAATGCAACGTCTTCGCGTCCGGCCATGCTCGCGGGGGCTGCTTCATGGATGCGCAATGCCGATCGGCCGGCGGAATCGGATCCGAGTTAAGAGGAATTGCCTTTGCATCGCCCGCGGACCGACGCGCAGTAACGCATGACCACCATCTTCGACATTCTTCGTCGGCGTCGCGACACGGCCTGGGGCCAAGCCCACGTGGCCGATGCGACGCAGACCGTCGCGTTCGCAGGGCTGGAAGGACTGGTCCGAAAGCGCGCCGTCGGCTTTCAGGCCGCAGGACTGAAAGCGGGCGATCGCGTCCTCGTGGCGCAGCCGAACTCGGTGGATTGGGTGTTGTCGGCGCTTGCCATCATGCGGCTCGGAGGCATCGCGGCACCGATCAACCCCGATTCCACCCCGCGCGAGATCGAAGTGTACGAGAGCGTCGTCAAGCCGGCGGCGATCCTGACGAAGGACGGGGCGGGCGCGAAGGCCCTCCGCTGGCAGGAGCCCGCTGATGATCCGGGCGACGGCGCTTTGCCGAGGCTCCCCGCGGCCGACGATCCTGCGCTGATCCTGTTCACCTCCGGGACGACAGGACATCCCAAGGCAGCGCTCCAGCCGCACCGGACGCTTGTCTACTCCGGGGAAGGCATCGCGAGCTGGCTCGACCTCGACGCCAGCGACCGCCTGCTGCTCTGCATGCCGTTGTTCCACGCGAACGGAATCTACTATTCGCTCATGGGCGGGCTTTGTGCAGGTACAAGCATCTTCATCGCGCCGAGCTTCAGCGTTTCTCGCTTCTGGCAGACGGTCCGAGCGGCGGGTGCGACCGAAGTCAATCTGATGGGCCCGATGATCGCGATGCTCCTGCGCGCGCTCGAGCAGCCCGACGACCGTGACAACAGCCTACGCCTCGTTTACACCGCCGCCGTGCGGCAGGACGTCGCCGAGACGTTCTCGCGACGCTTCGATGTCGAGATCGTCGAAGGCTACGGCCTGACCGAGACGCCGTTCGGATGCATCAACCCCTGCGGAAATCCGCGGATCGGGTCGATCGGGCGGCCGCGCCAGCATCCTGCCGGCGCCTTCGAGAACAAGGTCTGTATCGCCGACGAACAGGGCAGGGTGCTCGCGCCGGGGCAGGTTGGAGAGATCATGATCAGGAATCCCGCGACGTTCACGGAGTACTGGGGTAACCCAGAGGCGACGCGCGCCGCGTTCCGGGACGGATGGCTGCGCACCGGCGACATCGGCTATCGGGACGAGGACGACTATTTCTTCATCGTCGGGCGGGCGAAGGAAATCGTCCGCCGCAAAGGCGTCAACATCGCACCCGCTGAAATTGAGTTGGTGCTGGCCTCCAACCCTGATATTCAGGACGCCGCCTTGATCGGTTTGCCCAGCGCCCTGGGCGAGGAGCTTGCGATCGCGGTCGTCACATTGGCCGCCGGTGCATCCCGCGAGGGCGTCGAGACCCGGGCCATGACCCATCTGCGATCGCTCGTCAGCCGCGAGAAGGTCCCGGACCGGATCGTTGTCGTCGACAGGATGCCGAAGACCGCCACCGAGCGCATCGCTAAGACCAAGTTGAAAGAATGGCTGCAAGTCGACGGAACCCTGAATCACGATCCAGAACGCCGGTAGCGTCACTCGGCAAGGGATTGTCAGTGCTCGAAGCGCTCGCATCCATGAACACGCCCGCATCGTTGGCCGCACTGATGCAGCAGACCGGTTTCGACCGGGCGGGCGTGAACCGCATCCTCCGGTCCTTCATCGATGCCGGCTACGTCGAGCGCAGCAGCCGCGGCGCCTACGTCGTCTCCAGTCGGGCCTACCTGCTCGGCGTCCGCCTGACGCGCGGCCAGAACCTTGTCCGCGTCGCACACCCCGAGCTCAGCGCCCTCAGGGACAGCATCGGCGAGACCGTCAACCTGGCCGTGCTGGACGGCCCGGATGTCGTTTATCTCACGCGGCTTGCGGTCGGGCGGATCCTTTCCCTGAACATCGAGGTCGGGTCGCGACTGCCCGCCTTCTGCGCGAGCCTCGGCCGGGCGATCCTCGCGTTTCTGCCCGAAGACGAGGCGGTCAAGATCCTCAAGCAGAGCGACCGTAAGCCATTCACGCCGCATACGAAGACGTCCATCCCGGACCTGCTCGCCATTTTCGAGCAGATCCGCCGCCGTGGCTGCGCGGTGACGAACCAGGAATTCGAGATCGGCCTGTGTTCGATGGCCTGTCCGATCTTCGCCGATGGAGGGCGGCCGGTCGCCGCCGTCAACATCGCGGTGTCGGCCGCGCGCATGTCGTCGGCCGAGCTGTCGAGGAGCTACCGGGAGCCGCTGCAGCGGACGTGCGAGCGCATTTCACGGGGGCTCGGCTGGAACGGAAAGTGACGGACGCGCTGCCGCGCCCCGCCGCTGGTCACAGGGTCAAACTGCCGAGAGGACGGAGATGAAAGCAGAGCGATACACGGATGCGGTCTACAAGACGTCGAGCCCGTACGTCCAGGCGGTCGAGGTCACGGGCAAGCTCCTGTTCACTTCCGGTTATCTGGGGCGGGACAAGACGGGAAAGATCGTCGAGAAGGGCAACGTCGCGGCGCAGACGCGGCAGTGCCTGGAGAACATCCGGCTCTCGATCGAGGCGGCCGGCGGATCGCTCAAGGACCTCGTCAGACTCAATGTCGTGATTGTCCATGCGCGGCTCTACGACGAGATGAACGCGGTGCGGAAGGAAATGCTCGACGGCATCGCTTTCACCAGCGTGACCACCGTCGCGCAGCTGATCGACCCGCATGGCCTGGTGGAGATCGACGCGATCGCCGCCATCGGCAGCAGCAAGGGCGGCTGACCTAACTCTCAGCGTCGGGGGCCTTCGAGGATCGTCACGACGGTGGCGGCCTCCTCGACGCCCCAGAACCCGCCGCCGTTCTCGGCCGCCGCCCAGCGCGCGTCGGGAACCTGCCGGTCCCCGGCCTCGCCGCGCAGCTGCATGACTAGCTCGTGGACCTGGATGGCACCGGTGGCGCCGATCGGATGCCCCTTCGAGACGAGGCCGCCCGACGTGTTGACCGGGATGCGTCCGCCCAGCCGCGTCTCGCCGCGCTCGGCGACGATGCCGCCGGCACCGCGCTCGCACAGCCCGAGATTCTCGACCTGGACGATCTCGGCGAAGGCGCAGGCATCGTGCACCTCGGCCACGTCGAGGTCCGCGGGTGCTATTCCCGCCTGCTCGTAGGCCTGCAGCGCCGCGCGCCGGCCGATGTGATTGTCGAAATCCTCGGCGTCGCGGTCGCTACTGCTGCACAGCGATGTCGCGGCAATGCGCACGGCGCGGCTCCGGTCGAACCGCTTCAGCTCGCCTTTGCCGCACAGGATGATCGCGGCGGCGCCGTCGCTGATCGGCGCGCACATCGCCCGCGTCAGCGGCCATGTGACGAGTTTGTCCCGAAGGACGGTTTCGACGTCCATGTCGACCCGGTATTGCGAGAGCGGGTTGAGCGTCGAATGATGGTGGTTCTTGGACGCGACCGCCGCGAGCTGAACCTGGGTCGTTCCGAACTTGCGCATGTGCAGCCGCGCGAAGGCGGCGTAGATATCCATGAAAAAGCTGTGCAGGCCGATGGCCTCACCGGCATTCGAGCCCGGCGCCGCGCCGCCGACCTTCGCCAGCCGCGCGCGGGTCTCCTCCAGGCAATGGATGTCGGTGCCGCCGATGAAGGCGCGGAACATCGCCTCCGTGTTGTCGGGGTAGAACATCTTGTCGGCGCCGGCGACCAGCGCCACCCGGGAAAGTCCGGCCCTGATATGGGCGTAGGCCTCGCGCAGGCCGGTGCTCGAGCTTGCGCAGGCATTCTCGACGTTGACGATCGGGATGCCGCCGAACCCCATCGCGCGCAGGGCGCATTGGCCGCGGATGACGTTCTGCCCTTCCATCATCCCTTGTCTGGTGTTCGAGAACCAGGCTGCGTCGACGTCGACCATCGCACAACCTGCATCCGAAAGGGCGGCATTCACGGCTTCGCTGGTGAGGTCCTTGACGCTGCGGCCGGGGAACTTCCCGAGGCGCGTCATGCCGACGCCGACGATATAGACGTCGTCAGACATCTGAGCCGCAGCCGCGCCGGATAGGGCTGATCGTGTACGGCACTATGTGCGGGACTTGAGGTCGCGCATCGACGCGTCGGCGGCCTCCAGCGTGCGCGCGACATCCTCGTCCGAATGCGCCAGGGACAGGAACATCTTCAGGCCCGGCGGCGCCCAGATCCCGCGCTCCATCAGGCCCAGCCGGAAGCGCTTGGCGAACTGGCCGTCGGCCGACCAAGTGTCCGGATAGGCGTTGATCGCCTTGTCGGTGAACCAGATGTCGACCATCGGGCCCTCGTTCACGACGAAGGTCGGAAGCCCGTGCCGCGCGCTGATCTCGCGCAGGCCGTCGCCGAGGCGCTGCGCGGTCGCGTGCAGGCGCTCGTACGTGCCCGGGCGCTTGAGCACCTTCAATGTCGCGGCGCCGGCGGTGCAGGACACCGGATTGCCGCTATACGTCCCGACATGCAGCACGGCCGTGCCGTCGGCGACGCGCGCGGGCGAGAACGCCTCCATCAGGTCCGCACGCCCGACGAGCGCGCCGATCGGATGGCCGCCGCCCAGCGATTTGCCGAGCGCGGTCATGTCGGGCACCACGCCGTAGTGCTTCTGCGCGCCGCCGTAGGACAGGCGGAAGCCGGTCACGACCTCGTCGAAGATCAGCGGGATGCCGTGCTCTTTCGTGGCGCCGCGCACCATTTCGAGGAAGCCGGGCTTCGGCTTCACATTGCCGAGTAGCGGCTCCACGAGGACGGCGGCAAGCTCGTCCTTGTACTGCTCCACCAGCGCCTTGAAGGCTTCGGGGTGGTTGTACGGCGCGATGAGCACCATCGACTGCAACTCGCGCGGGATGCCGGGCGAGTCGGGCTGGGCGAAGGGATAGTTGATGCCGTGGCGGTGGCGATAACCCCACAGAAGCCAGTCATGCGAGCCGTGATACGCGCCTTCGAACTTCAGGATGCGCGTCTTCTTCGTATGAGCGCGGGCGACGCGGACCGCGGCCGTCACGGCCTCCGTTCCGCTCATCGCGTATTTCAGGCGCTCGGCGGAAGGGACCGCGTCCACGACCAGCTCCGCCAGCTCGATGGCCGCCGGCGTGATCTCGAAGAAGTGCGTACCGTTCTCCAGTTGCTGTCGAACAGCGTCCGTCACCTCAGGGTGAGCATGGCCGAGGACGAGCGATGCGCTGCCCAGGTAGTAGTCGATGAATTCTTTTCCATCACTGTTCCACAGGCGGCTGCCTTTGCCGCGGAGGAACACCTCCGGACGATGCCCGGGAATCGCCGTCAGGTGATGCAGAACGCCGCCGGCGAGGACGCGCTCGGCGCGCGCTTTCAGTGCCTCTGTGTTGGACGTGGTGCTCATATTTCGACCAAGGCTCCACCGTGTTGACTTCGCTTCGCACGAGCCTGGCAATTACTTTGACATGATCACAGAAGTGCGCAACGATGTACACGCAAAAATCATTTTGATCGCAATGAGTACATTGTGATCCACGCAAGGAGCGCTCGTCCGACACTTCTCACGCCGCTCACGCCACATCAGGGAGACAACAATGTCGAGAAAGCTTCCACCCGCCGATCTGGGCGCTGTCACAAGAAAACTTTCGATTCCCGCGTCGCGTCGAAGCGTCCTGCAGGGCGCTGCCATCGTTCTTGCCGCACCGTACGTATTCGCACGCCGCGCATCGGCCGCCGGGCAGGTCGTGGCGCGCAATCCCGGAGGCGCGTACGGCGATGCGATGCGCAAGGCCTATTATGAACCCTTCACCAAGGCGACCGGCATCGAGGTGCACGGCGTTCCGGCCAGCGCCGGAAAGCTGCTGGCGATGGTCGAGGCCAACAACGTCGAGATCGATGTTGGCGACATCACGGAACTGACCGCGCTTGTTCTTCGCAAGCGCGGGGCGCTGGTGCCGCTCAAATACGAGAGCTTCACCTTCAGCAAGCCGGAGGAATACGCCTCCGTCCGCCATCCGGACATGGTCGGCACGAATTTCAGCGCCAACTGCATGGCGTACAACACGCAGGTCTACCCGACCGGCAAGCAGCCGAAATCCTGGGCGGAGTTCTGGGATGTGAAGGCGTTTCCGGGGCCGCGCATGCTGCAGTCGATGAACGCCGGGTTCCCGGAGCTGGAGTTCGCGCTCCTCGCCGACGGCGTGCCGATCGACAAGCTGTATCCCATCGACATCAATCGTGCGTTCGCTTCACTCGGCCGGATCAAGCCGCACATCGCGAAGTTCTACGAGACGGGCGGTATCCAGGTCGACCTGCTGTCCAGCCGCGAAGTGGTGTTGGGCAGCGCCTATAACGGACGCATCCATGTCGGCATGGAGAAAGGGGCCCCGGTTGCGATCGAGTGGGCGGCGGCGAACACCCAGCTGCAGGTCAACTGTATCCTGAAGGGCGCCAAGAACCAGGAAAACGCGCAGAAGTATATCGACTTCATCATGCAGCCGGCGATCCAGGCCGAGTTCTCGCGGCAGATCCCCTATGGTCCGACGAACCGCAAGGCATTCGACGTGATCGAGCGCAAGGTTGCTGAAAATCTGCCGAACTTCTTCGAGGACAAGATCTTCTACCAGAATGCGACCTGGTGGGCGGACAATCGCGACAACGTCGAGCGGGTTTGGAACGAGTGGATCCTAAAAAAATAGGCACCGGGTCGGGCGCCGAGGTCCGGCTTGAACGACTGACGAAAACCTATGGCAGCTTCCGCGCCGTCAACGACCTGTCGTTGACGGCGCAAGCCGGCCAGTTCTTCACGATCGTCGGCCCGAGCGGCTCGGGCAAGACCACCATCCTGATGATGATCGCTGGGTTCACCTTTCCGGATGCCGGCGAGATCTTCCTCGACGGGCGATCGGTGACTCGCCTGCCGCCACAGGGCCGCGACATCGGAATGGTGTTCCAGAACTACGCGCTGTTCCCACACCTGACGATCTTCGAGAACCTTGCGTTTCCGCTTCGGGTTCGCAACGTTCCCAAGGGCGAGATCGCGCGGCGGGTCGAGGAAATGCTGGGCGTGGTCCGCCTGCAGGGACTGGAGGGCCGCATCCCGCAACAGCTCTCCGGCGGGCAGCAGCAGCGGGTGGCGCTCGCACGCGCCCTCGTGTTCGGTCCGCGACTCGTGCTCCTGGACGAGCCGCTCGGCGCGCTGGACAAGAAGCTGCGCACGCAGATGCAGTTGGAGATCAAGCACATCCAGCAGCGCCTCAACCTGACGGTCATCTACATCACGCATGACCAGGAAGAGGCGCTGACCATGTCCGACCGCGTGGCCGTGATGAATCGCGGCCGCATCGAGCAGATGGGAACGCCTGCCGAACTCTATGAGCGCCCGGCCAACCGCTTCGTCGCCGACTTCCTCGGCGAGTCCAACTTCCTCGAAGGGCAGATCACCGCGGCCGAGAGCGACCGTTACCGGATGCGCACGGAAGGTGGCCACGAGTTCTGGGGAGTTAGCAGCGAGCCGCTGCGGGTCGGACAGCCTGTCGCCGCCGCCATCCGGCCCGAGAGAATCACGGTCTGCGACCAGGCACCCCCCTCGCAGAACACGTGCGCCGGGACCATCGCCGAGGAGATCTATGTCGGCGATGCGACGCGCTACCGCGTTCGCCTCGACGCCATGACCGAGTTGACCGCGAAGCTGCAGAACCGACGCGATCTGGCGCTGCAGCAGGCAGCCGGAACGGTTACGCTGGCCTGGGAATGCGCCGACATGCATCTCTTCTCGGCGAAGCCGGTGGATGCGCCATGACGAAGCCGCCGGTCGCGATCAACGCCGCTGCCGTCTCGAGACGGACGCTACGCTACAACCTGCTGCTGCAGGGACCGATCCTTCTGGTGCTGATTTGCCTCTTCGTCGTGCCGCTCGCCGAGATCCTGATCCGCGGCTTTTACGGCGACGGGTTCACCCTGAAATACTACCGCCAGATCTTCGAAACGCCGGCCTATTTCACCGTGATCGGCCTCACCTTCAAGATGGTAACGGTCGTGACCGCGGTCTGCCTCGTCCTGGGCTATCCATTGGCCTATGTGATGATCCGGCTTCCGGAGCGGACCGCGAAGATCGTCCGCGTCCTGATCGTCGTTCCGTTGCTCACCAGCGTCATCGTCCGCACCTACGCTTGGATGATTCTCTTGGGCACGAACGGCATCATCAATCAGGGGCTGCAGGGCCTGGGGCTGGTCGATCAGCCGGTGAAGCTGCTCTACAATTTCACCGGCGTGATCATCGGCATGGTCTACGTGATGCTGCCCTTCATGGTTCTGACGCTCGAGAGCGTGATGCGGAACATCGATCAGAGTGTTCTGCGGGCCTCTTACAATCTCGGCGCCAGCCAGTTCCAGACGTTTCGTCGGGTGTTCCTGCCGCTGAGCCTGCCCGGTGTCGCCGGAGGTAGCATCCTCGTCTTCATCATGAGTCTGGGCTACTACATAACGCCGGCTTTGCTCGGTGGTCCGCGCGACATGGTCTTCGCGATGCTGATCGCCCGGCAGGTCGAGTACTCGATGAACTGGTCCTTCGCGTCGAGTCTCGCGACCCTGCTCCTCGTCATCACGCTGGCTGGCTTCGTGATCTGCAACCGTCTGCTCAATCTGCAGAAGGTCTTCGAGGCGCGCGCATGATGACCTCGGACGGCCAGCGCCTGGGTCCGGGCATGGCTTTGGTGTTCCTGGTGGCCTTTGCTGTCCTGCTGTTCCTGATCGTTCCCGTGCTGATCGTCGTCATCGCTTCGTTCGGGGATCGAGGCTACCTGTCCTTTCCGCCGACGTCGTTCTCGCTGCGCTGGTACGAACGGTTTCTGACCGATTCGCAATGGCTGTCGGCGATCTGGGTCAGCGTGCGCGTCGCGGCCATCGCCTCGGTCGTCTCGACGGTCGTCGCGATCCCGGCGTCAATGAGCCTCGTGAGGGGCCGTTTCCGCTTCAAGGGCAGTTTGTATGCCTTTGTACTGGCACCGCTCATCGTGCCGATCATCATCACGGCGATCGGGCTGTACTTCTTCTTCTCCCGTCTCGGCGGCACGGGCAGCGTGGTGGCGATGGGTCTGGGGCATGCCGTCCTGGCGCTTCCCGTCGTGGTCATCATCATCACTGCCTCACTCCAGGGCGTCGACGAGAACCTTGAGCGCGCCGCCTTGGGGCTGGGCGCGAGCCGCTTCTATGCGGTGCGGAAGATCACGCTGCCACTGATCGCGCCGAGCATCTTCGCCGCCGCGCTCTTCTCGTTCCTTATTTCTTTCGACGAGCTGCTGGTGCCGCTGTTCTTGTCCGGAATCCGCGCGCAGACGCTGTCGGTCAAGATCTGGGAAAGCATCCAGTACGAGCTCAGCCCGACCATCGCGGCGGTGAGCGCATTCCTCATCGCCATCACCATCGTCATTCTGACATCGACGGCGCTGTTCCGCAGGAAGGCAGACAGGAGACGCACGTGAAGCCGATCGCCCAGGATGCCGCCAGCTTGCAGACGAGCCTCGGCCTCATCTCTCGCGCGGCGGAGCCGGGCGAGGTGCAGACCGTGCTGGGGCCGATCCGGCCGGAAGAGCTCGGCGTCACGCTGACGCACGAACACTTGGCATGCGACGCCTCCGCGCTGATGATCCCGCCGGAGGAAGCGACGCGGCGCGCGAAGTTCAACGAGCCGCTCTCGATCGGCCTGCTCGGGCTGATCCGGTACACGGGCCTGCCCAATCTCGACAACGCGCGCCTACAGGACGTGCAGACCAGCATCGAGGAAGCCTCCCTGTTTAAGCAGGCGGGCGGCGGGACGATCGTCGACGTCACCAGCATCGGGCTGGGTCGCGATCCGCTGGCCCTCGCGTCCATCGCGCGCGCCTCGCGGCTGAACGTCGTGATGGGCTGCTCCTACTATGTCGATGCGGCACACCCCAAGACGATGTCCGCGCGCTCCGAAGAAGACATCGCCGAGGAGATCATTCGCGAGATCAGGGAGGGCGTCGGGACGACCGGCATCAAGGCCGGAATCATCGGCGAAGTCGGCTGCTCGATGCCGGTGACGGACAACGAGCGCAAGGTCCTCCGCGCCTCCGCGCGCGCGCAGCGCGTAACCGGCGTGCCGATCTCGATCCACCCCGGTCGTTACGAGGGCGCGCCGATCGAAATCGCCAACGTGCTCGACGCGGCGGGCGCCGACCTGTCCCGCACGATCATGTGCCACCTGGACCGCACGATTTTCGACAAGGCGGCAATGAAGGAGCTCGCCGCCACGGGCTGCATCCTCGAGTACGATCTCTTCGGGCAGGAGCACTCCTATTATCGTCCGGCGCCGAACATAGAGATGCCGAACGATGCGCAGCGCCTCAACTGGCTGGCCTGGCTCATCGAGAACGGCCTCGGCCAACAGATCACCGTATCGCAGGACATTGACGCCAAGTACCTCCTGCTGCGCTACGGCGGCTCGGGCTATGCGCATATCGTCAGCAACATCGTTCCGCGCATGCGCCGCAAGGGATTCAGCGAGCAGGACATCTACGCCATCATGGTCGGAACGCCCCGCCGCGTGATGACGATGGTCGACCCACGGGGGAACTGAGGCTTCCATGGCGATCAAGACGATCGACGCTGCCGGCCTCTATCGCAGCCATCCCGGATCGGTCCACGCGGTCCGGTTCGGCGACACCGTGTACACCAGCGCGATCCTGCCGAAGGATCCGAAGGGGCAGATTGCCGGCGGCGGGGATCTGTCGGCGCAGGCGGAGCTGACGTTCCGCAATCTGGAAGCCGTGCTCGCCGCGGCGGGTGCGGACATGGACGACGTGGCGAAGGTCAATCTGTACCTGGAGCCCGCCGTGTTCGGCAAAGCGAAGGACGTCCGGTCCGTCGCCGGCAAGCGCCTCCAATTGGGCACTGTCGCGGGCACGATCGTCCCGATCAGCCTGCCCGAAACAGGCGCGCTGTTGTCGGTCGAAGCCATCGCCCATATCGGCGCGAAGCGGAAAGCCGTCAGCAGCGCCGCGCAGGCACCGTCCGATTTCGGATGGGCCGAGGCGGTGGTCGCCGGCGACACGATGTACGTTTCTGGCCGCTATGGGAAAGGCGAGCCGTTCCTGTCGCAGGCCAAGAGCGTCTACGACGCGTTCGACGCGATCGTCAAAGGTGCTGGCGTCGCCTGGCGTGACGTCGTCCGCATCCACCAGTTCGCGATCAGGCCGGACCTGTCCGTCGACGACCTGCGCACGGCGCGCGCGCCCTATCTTCGCAACACGGAGTTCCTGTCGACATCGGTTGTGTGCCACCCGCCGCAGCCGGGAAGCTGGCAGATCGTGGTCGACATCGAAGCGACCGTCGCGGACAAGACGTACAGCAGCACGCCCGGCACTTGGGCCAATCCCGGCGGCCTCCACGCCGTCAAAGCCGGCGGCGCCGGCTATTTCACGGCGCAGATGTCGCGCGACGGAAAAAACAAGACGCTGTTCCCTGACGACGTCGAGGCGCACGCAAACCAGGTCTGCGTTAATATAGACGCGATGCTGACAGGGGCGGGCCTGTCCTGGCAGGACGCCGTGCACGCCCGCGTCTTCTGCAGCAGCCTCAAGGACGTTCCGGCGGTGCGCAAGGTCGTGGACCGCTGGATCAAATCAGGCACATGCGCGCGGACGGAGCTGGTCGTCGGCTTCTTCGATCCGCTCGCGACCGTCGAGATCGAGATTACCGCGGCACTGTCCTAGCCGTCCCTCACGGAGAGTTCGTATGCTGAGCGCAGACATCGTCGAAGCGATGAACCGCCCGGGCGACAAGGCGATCTGCCTGCCGGGCTGGACCTATTCGAGCCCGGTGTTCCTGAACGAAGAATACGCGCGCATCTTCCGCCGCAGCTGGGTCAATATCGGCTACGGCTATCAGGTCGCCGAGCCTGGCTCGATGATGCCTGTAACGATCGCGGGCCAGCCGCTGCTGATGGTCCGCGACCTGCAGGGCCAACTGCGCGTCTTCCACAACGTCTGCCGCCACCGCGGCGCGCTGCTCGTCGGAGACGCCGACCGCAAGACCGGGCGGGCGATCGTGTGCCCGTATCACGCGTGGGCGTATGGGCTCGACGGGCGCTGCATGACCGCGCCATGCTTCCATCGCAACGAGCGGCGCAACCTGCGGCCGACCCGCGAGGACGATCTCGACCTGATCGAAGTTCGGACCCGGGTGTGGATCGACACCGTGTTCGTCGACCTCTCGGGCGAAGCGCCGCCGCTCGAGGACACGATCGGCCCGCTCGAATCGCGCTGGCACACGGCCGAGATCGGTCCGCTAAACCACGTTACCACGTGGGAAGGCACCATCGCAGCGAACTGGAAGCTGGTGATCGAGAACTTCCTCGACACTTATCATTCCGCGTTCGTGCACTCCCAGCTCGGGCCGATCACGCCGCACATCGCCCACGAAAGGGTGCGGTTGTCGCCGGACATCATCGGGCAGCGTTCCGTCGACGCGGCGATCACCAAGCCGCGAAGCGGCCCGATCCCGATCATCGCTCCGCTCGAGAAGGCGCTCGGGGCCGACGACGAGACCTATTGGATGTATCCGAACACGCTCATCTTCGCGCAGCGGAGCTTCCTGTCCATGCGGACCATCCTGCCGATCGACCCCTCAACGACGCGCGAGCTGAACGCGATCTATGTCTCGCCCGAGGTCACGCCGGAGAAGTTCAGTGCAGAGCGGCAGAGGATGAAGGAAGCCATACAGCTGGTGAACGTGCAGGATGTCGGCATCCTCGAGCGCCTCCAGGCAACCCGCTCATCGATCGCCGCGGACCGGGGGCGGTTTGCGCCCGAATGGGATTTCATGTCGCATCAGTTCCAGACTCGTATCGCAGAGCTCCTTCGCTAAGAGTAGCGAGAGCGAATAGTTTCGCCACGTCGTACAGGTCCGGGATTCGATCAACAATCGATACCGCGGCGCAGCAGCAAGGCGGGATATCCGAAACTCAAGCCCCTAGGACTTTTTTGCGAGGAGGTGCGGCCCGATTCCGGCAACTCGGCGGGCACCAACGAGTTGCAAGGCACGCACAAACTCCTCTTGAAGAATCGACAGAGCCCGCGCCGCGCCTGGCTCGCCGCCGACGCACGCACCATAGAGAGTGGCGCGACCCACCAAGACCGCTTCCGCGCCGAGCGCGATGGCCTTCAAGACATCCACGCCGCGACGCACGCCTCCGTCGACAAGTACGCTCGCGCGCTTGCCTACGGCCATCGCGACGGCCGGCAGTGCATCGAGGGTCGCGATGCCGCCATCGAGTTGCCGGCCACCGTGATTCGACACCACAATGGCATCGCAGCCTGCGGCAACTGCCCGCTCCGCGTCGTCCGGCCGCACGATGCCCTTTATGATGAGCTTGCGCGGCCATGCATCACGCATGACTTTAAGGTCGTCCCAGTTGAACGACGGGTCGTAACTCCGACCGACCGAAGAAGCGATCACCGTTGCTCCGGCGCCCTCAGGAGTTAAACCGGCAAGATTCTCCATCTGTGGCACGCCACGCCGCATCATCGCGAGCGCCCATGCCGGCCGCGACGCAAAATCCACGATGTTTCGGGGGGTAAAGCGGAATGGAATGGCGAAATCATTGCGAAAGTCGCGCTCGCGCTTGCCGCCGACCGGGAGATCAACAGTGATCATCAATCCCTCGTAACCGGCGTCCTTGGCGCGCACGATCAGTCGCATCGTGAAGTCGCGCTGCTTCAGTATATAAGCCTGAAACCACAGGCGGCCGGCCGCAGCTTCGGCGATCCGCTCGATGGATGCCGTGGCGCTCGTCGACAATGCGTAAGGAATTCCGAACGACTGCGCTGCGCGGGCTATGGCAACGTCAGCGCCGTGCCGTCCGAAGCCAATCGCGCCGGTTGGTGCAATCGCGATTGGTAGGCCGGCGCGTGTCCCCAGGATAGTCGCCGATGGATCGACGTTGGCGACATCGACAAGCACGCTGGGCAGAAAACGAACACGTTCGAACGCGGCCCGGTTCTCGCGGAGCGTGATCTCGTCCTCGGCACCACCATCGAAAAAATCGAACACGGCCCGCGGCAGGCGGCGCCTTGCCAATCGTCGCAAGTCTTCGATCGAACGCGCACGCGCTATCCGCCGTGATGCCCTATTTGATGCACGGTGCAGCAAGCCGTCAGATCCAGGGGGCTGCGTCAAAATTGGTCCTATGGTTGGTAGCGGCGCCTCGCGCCCAATACGGCCCTGTCCAGAACCCGGCAACAGTCCTCGCCATACGATCGGTCGGCCAGGCGAGCACTTTTCGCATCGGCTTAACCAATAGAATGTTCAAGCACGCCGATACGGGAGATCTCAATGCGAACGCGGTCTCCCGGCTTGAGCCATATCGGCGGCATTCTGAAGGCGCCGATGCCGGCCGGCGTGCCCGTAGCAATGACGTCGCCGGGCTCCAGGGTCATGAACTGGCTGACATACTCGACCAGTCGCGCGACCGGAAACAGCATGTCCGAGGTACTCGCAAACTGCATTCTCTCATCGTTAACATAGCTGGAAACCTCGAGCTGCTGCGCATCGCCGACCTCGTCCTTCGTCACCAGCCATGGACCCATCGGACAGAATCCGTCCATGCTTTTTGCGAAGGTCGTCTGCGGCGGCGAGACGTCGAACTGGAACTCGCGCGCGCTCAAGTCATTGAGCGCCGTGTAGCCGGCAATCATGTTGAGCGCCTTGTCGGGCGATACGTTCGAAGCAAATGCGCCGATGACGACGGCGAGCTCTGCTTCGAAATCCAGCTTTGCTACCGAAGCCGGACGAGATATGACCGCGCCGGGCCCAACCACGCTGGACGCAAGCTTGGCGATGATGCGCGGCTTCTCGAAGGGATCCACACCGGTTTCCTTGGCATGATCGGCGTAGTTGCGCCCGATGGCGACGATCTTTCCCGGTCGTGGAACCGGTGCCAACAACGGCGTCTCACTGATCAGGGGCGACCGCCGCGCTGCGCCCGCGCGGATAAGTGCATCGACGCTACCGGTAAGATCACGCAAAGCATGCTCGCCTGCATAGAGCAGCCGCATAATACCGGACTGGGGAACCGCGAGTCCCCTGCGAGTGAGCTGCTCTGCGCGCTCGGCAGGTAGCTGGAGGGACGCAATCGCCTTGCTCAGATCGATGACCCGGTCATCGTGGACCGCGCCGGTTCCCACTTCGCCATTCAACCCATGAAAGCTGACCAGCTTCATGAAGAATGCCGGTGCACAGGGTTGCCGTTATCGTCGAAGAACCTTGTTGCCATGACCTGACACCGCTTGATGAGGCGATGTTCGTCGGGCCCGTAATCCGCGACCGCGTTGTGGATCGTGCCGATATTGTCCCACATGAGAACGTCGCCCTCCCGCCAGGACGACACATATCGATACTTGTCCTGAAGCTGGTGCGCGAAGAGAAAGGCGAGAACGTCTTCGCTCTCGGCCTCAGGCAGCTCGTTGATGCGTACGGTGTATCCCGGATTCGCGTAGAGCACTTTCCGTCCGGTGATTGGATGAGTGAGAAAAACCGGTTGCGAGACTGGGGGCTTGGCCTTGCGTTGCGCGTCCGTTAGCGGAGGCCGCCGGCTTCCTTTCTCGCGCCTCATCTTTTCCCAGAACTTGTTGAAGTCGTGGCGCGCGGTCATGCCGTCGAGACGTGACTTTAGCTCAACGGGAAGGCCGTCGTAGGCGGCATGCATATTGGCAAACGCCGTTGCGCCGAGCGGCCTGCCATCGCGGTGCGGGATTTTGATGCCGTAGAGGACGTTCGTGAACGCGATCATTCGGCTGTACGACATGTCGGTGTGCCAATCCTGCCCCGCATCCGCGAGGCCGATTGGCTTTCCATCTTCTACGATGTTCGAAAGGATCATCACCTCGGGGACCCCAGGCTCCTGGTAGGTTCCAGCAACGTTGATCTCCAGTTCGCCGAAGCGAGCGCTGAACTCCTTCAAATCACGCGCCAGCAGCGTCTGTCCCGGGAAGCGGAGGACGCCGTAATCGCCCAAGGCCTGGATGATCGCCCGGAAGTCATCCTTGGACAGGGAGGCGCTCAGATCGATCCCTTCGATTGTCGCGCCAAGGACGCCGCCGGTTCCCGTAAGTTTCAGCATGTATACGCTCCGTGCCTGCCAACAAAGAAATTCGTCGAGGCGAATCGACCGGTGTCGCCGGCTGTCGCCGACAGCGGAGGTGTAACCGGCGGCCAAAGTCGCGTCGGATTATCGTGAGCAGGCCAGTGGCGGCGCCATTAATATCTTGTAATGTTCCCCATCATCCGATGTTGGGCGCGTTCTCCGATGGCCGCGCCTTATCAGGACGCTTTGGGCCCACAGGTTGCCGCGATGTGGCCCGAACATATGCACCTCACCAGCGCGGAAAGGCTGTTCGTCCGATGGATCTCCGGCACATTCATTACTTCGTCGCGCTGTACGAGGAGCAAAGCATCACGAAGGCGGCCAAGCGCCTTAACGTCGTGCAGCCGGCCGTCAGCACGCAGATCAGGCGGTTGGAGAAGGACTTCAACGTTGCGCTGTTCGAACGCACTTCGCACGGCGTGTATCCGACCGCTATTGCGCGGACCCTCTATCCTGCCTGCATTAAGATCCTCGCCGATTTCGGCGTCGCAACCCAGGTGCTTAGGGAGTCGAGCGGGGTGCTCACGGGCTCCTTGCGGGTCGGCGTTCCGCCCTCGATGGCGCAAGGCGTCGTTTCCGACATACTGATTCGTTTTTACGCGGAGTTCCCAAGCGTTCAGGTCCAGTGTTACGAGGGCTACAGCGCAAACCTGATTGAATGGCTTGGCCAGGGTCTCCTCGATTTCGCTATCGTCAACATGTCTCAGAGCGAGCAGCGACTTCGACCGAAGCACCTCCTGACAGAGGACCTCTTCGTCGTCTCGCGCCCCGCGCGCCATGGCGAACGGAGCCGCAATCTGCCGGCCTCCCGCCTCCGCCAGTACAAGCTCGTGCTTCCGACCTCCGCCAATTTCCTGCGGACCCTCATCCACAGCGCGCTGGATCGCGTCGGAATTGCGATTACGCCCGTTCTTGAGATCGATTCGCTCGCCGCGGTTTTCCGCTTGATAAGCAATCCAGGATGGGCCTCGATCGTTCCGGAAATTGCGCTGCGCGGCAATCCGGCACAACAGACGCTTCACGCGATGAGACTTGTCGAGCCGCGGATCCAACGGTCTTTGGTCATCGCTTTTCATCCATCGCGCGAGCCCAGCCTTCCGGCACAGAAATTCATCGACTGCCTAGAGAGCGCTCTCAAGGACATCGCTGGCAAAGCGCCTCGGCATCACGCCGAATGATGCCGGGCATCAGCAAAATGTTCTCGCCTGACGGCGAACTTCGCGCGACATTTTAGCTTTGCATGATCCTAGGACGGCACGCCGATCACCAACGAGCAGGGTTGTTGCGATGAGTTCCCAAAAACCAGTCATGGTGTACGCTAACGGCGCCTTTGTGCCTGAAGGCGATGCAAAGGTTTCCGTGTATGACCGCTGCTACCTGTATGGCGACGGCATATTCGAGGGCGTTGCCGTCTGGCAGAGCGCGCCGTTCCGACTCGACGCTCATTTGGACCGGATGTTCGCTGGCCTCCAGTTCCTTCAGATTGGCAATCCCCTGGCCCGATCAGAATGGCACGGCAGGATAGCCGAGCTCATTCGGCGCAACGAAATGGACGATGGATATCTCCGCATCCAGATCAGCCGCGGCGAGGGGATGTCGTCCATCAAATGGGAACCGCGGCTCCTGAGGAAGGCCGAGCCGAACGTGTTCATCATCCCCGTTCCGGGCTTCGCAAGCTATTACGGCGCGCTGCATCAGAGGAAGCAGGAAGAGGGATATCGGGCGACAATGATGTCCAGGCCACGGATCGCGTCGGCGGCCATTCCTTCGAGCATGAAGCATTGCAACTACCTGAACAGCGTGATCGGCGCGATGCAGGTGACGGCGAGCAAATGCGATATCGGGATCGCAACCGATACCGATGGCTTTGTCACGGAAGGAATCGCCTACAACGTCTTCATCGTCCGCAACGGACGGGTCCTGACGCCGCCGACGACCAGGGACATCCTTCCCGGGATCACGCGTGAGGTAATCATCGAAATCGCCAGGAAGGCCGGCCGCGAGGTGGCCGAGGCAGACTTTGACGCCTACACCCTCATGACCGCGGACGAGGTCTTCATTTGCTCGACGCTGGAAATCGCCGTCCCCATTGTGGAGATCGACGGGCGAAAAATCGGCGACGGACGTCCAGGGCCGGTCACCAAGGAGATATCCAGGCTGCTTTACGAAGAGATGAGCCGGGAAGCGAGAGCGTATGCATCCCGCCGCGCCGCCGAATGAGCGAGGCGTGGCGGCCTGCTGGATTCGAGGCGGCATGGGCCGGCGCTTCGTTGATCGGTGTCTTCGCTTCACAGGAGAATGAGGGCGCGCGGACGTGTTGATGACGAAATTGGATCGAGTAGCTCCGGATGTCTCTCCGCCGCCGGCATCGGAGGCGCCCTATCTTCGCATAAGCGGACTGAGCAAGAACTACGGCGCGTTCACGGCAGTGGAGAACGTCTCCTTCGGCGTTGCGGCGGGCGAATTTGTCTGCCTGCTCGGACCGTCAGGCTGCGGAAAAACAACGCTCTTGCGGACGATCGCCGGCCTGGAGAAGCAGTCGGCCGGGCAAATCCACCAAGGCGGCCATGATATCTCGAGCGTCGCGACGACGGAGCGCAATTTCGGGATTGTCTTTCAATCCTATGCCTTGTTTCCGAATCTCACCGTCGCCGAGAACGTTGCATACGGCCTCGTGGCGCGCCGCGTCGAGAAGCGCGCGATAAAGGCGCGCGTCGAAGAGCTGCTGACTCTGGTCGGCCTTTCGACGGAGATAAGCAAGTATCCGGCACAGCTATCGGGCGGACAGCAGCAGCGCGTGGCCGTCGCGCGAGCACTTGCCACGTCGCCTGGGCTGCTCCTGCTCGATGAGCCGCTCTCCGCACTCGATGCGCAAGTGCGCATGTACCTTCGGCAGGAAATACGCGCTCTTCAGAGGCGCTTGGCCATAACGACCATCATGGTGACTCATGATCAGGAGGAGGCGCTCGCAATCGCCGATCGGGTGATCGTGATGAACCGTGGCCGGATAGAGCAGATCGGGTCCGTCACGCGCATCTATGATGAGCCGGAATCCGAGTTCGTCGCCCGGTTCGTCGGCACGTCCACATTTCTTCTCGGAGAGGTCCTCGACGACTTTCATGTCCGCGCCGCCGGCGTGGACGTCGAGGTGGGTGCCCCGATCATGGCGAGCCCCGGCGATGCCGTGAAGCTCTGCTTCCGCCCGGAAGACGCCTCGTTGCATCGCGCCGGTGAACCCGGCAACGTCAATCTTCTCCCCGGTGTGGTCGAGAGCGTGGAGTTCAAAGGCGCGTCGTGGCGCGTGTCGATCACGTCGGTCGTGGAGCCGGGGTTGACGATGTTTGCAGACATCTCGGCGCAAGCGCACCGTACCAGCCGGATCGCGGAGGGCGCACACGTCAACATTCACGTGCCGCCCTCGCGGATCCGCGTCTTTCCGGCATTCAAGGCGTCAATCTAAGAGTCGGTCGTTCCGAATGACACGGACCCCGCAGCGACGCTTCTTTGGCGACCTCCCGCTGACCACGGCCCTGGTCTCCGCCATGGCTCTGTTTCTTCTGGTGTTTCTGGCCCTTCCGATCCTGACCGTATTCAGCAAGAGCCTGCAGGGCGGCCACGGCGAGTTCGTCGGCTTCGCGAATTTCGCGCGATACTTCTCGAGCCCGCGTCTTGTCGTGTCGATAGGCAACACGATCCAGGTCGCCACGCTCACGATGCTGATCTGCGTGCCGTTGGCTTTCGGCTTCGCCTATTGCCTGACGCACACATGCATGCGCGGGCGGGCGGTCTTCCGCGCAATCGCGTTCATTCCCATTCTCGCTCCCTCGCTCCTACCGGCCATGGCGTTCGTCTACCTGTTCGGCAATCAGGGGTTACTCAAGGATTGGCTGTTCGGGGGCGATATCTATGGGCCCCGAGGCATAGTTCTCGCGCAGACGTTTTATTGCTTCCCGCATGCCTTGATCATCCTCACTACCGCGATGAGCATGATCGACTCGCGGCTCTATGAGGCGTCGACCTCGCTGGGAGCGTCGGCGTGGCGGACGTTCCTCCGCGTGACGCTTCCCGCATCGCGCTACGGCCTGATCAGCGCCTGCTTCGTCGTCTTCACGCTGGTCACAACGGATTTTGGCGTGCCCAAGATCATCGGCGGGAATTTCAACGTCTTGTCGACCGATATCTACAAGCAGGTCATCGGACAGCACAATTTCGAGATGGGCGCCGTCGTCGGCGTGGTGCTGCTTACACCCACCGTGATCGCTTTCATGGTGGATCGCTTTCTGCAGAAGCGGCATGCGGCCGTCTTTTCGAGCCGCTCTGTCGTCTTCATGCCACAGCCATCCTTCCTGGACTCATTGGCCTTCGTATTCTGCGCGGCGATCTCCATTGGGATCTTGACGGTGATCCTGATGTCCGGCTGGGCGTCATTCATCAAGTTCTGGCCATACGACTTGTCACTGACGCTCAACAATTATGCTTTTACCCAGTTCGACAGTCTGGGTTGGGAGCCATATTTCAATTCCATCAAACTTGCCGCCCTCGTGGCCATCTTTGGCGCCGCCGTCGTCTTTTCGGGCGCCTACCTGGTCGAGAAGACGTCCAGTCCGGGGCTGTTGCGGGCTGCCATCCAGTTCATGGCGATCATGCCTGTCGCCGTGCCTGGAATGGTGCTCGGCCTCGGCTACATCTTTGTCTTCAACAATCCCGTGAACCCGCTCTCATTCATCTACGGCGGCTTCGCGATCCTTGCGATAAACACGATCATCCACTTCTACACGGTTCCTCACATAACCTGCATTTCCGCGCTGAAGCAGATCGACAAGGAGTTCGAGCTGATCTCGGATTCTCTGCGCGCGTCCCGTTTCATGACGTTCAGGCGCATAACGCTGCCTCTTTGCTCCGTCGCGGTGCTCGACGTGGCCGCGTACTTCTTCGTCAATGCCATGACCACGGTGGCATCGGTGATTTTCCTGTACTCCGCTGCAACAAAGCCGGCGGCCGTCTCCGCGATCAGCATGGACGACTCCGGAATGCCAGCCGCGGCCATGGCGATGGGGATGATGATCGTCTACACGTCGATAGGCGTGAAGCTCGCGCAGGTCTGCGCGGAGCGAGTTATCGTCCGGCGGACGCATAGATGGCGGCGGCGGGACGCATCGGTTGACGCGAGTGCACAACCGGCGCCGGCCTGACGCAACCTGAAGAAGTGCTGCGACTCCCGAGGGAACGTCCTCCGAGAGGGAAGGAATCTGTGCCGTGCTGCAAGGAGCCGAAAATCCGGCATCGCCGGAAACGAGCCAAACTGATTTGCTTGATGCCGCAGATCGTCTCCTTCCCGGCGGCGTAAGCGGGCGCAGCCAGCTTCCACGCCCGGTTCGCTTCATGCCCGCGCGTGCCGAGGGCGCATGGATCTACGATGTCGGCGGGCGCCGCTATGTCGACTATCACGCAGGCGCCGGCGCCTTGATCCTCGGTCACGGCCATCCTGAGGTCATAAACGCCTTGAGCCAACAGGTCCATAAAGGCGTAGTGTTTTTCGGGGTGACCGCCGATGTGACCTTGAGGCTTGCGGAAGAATTGGTGAAGGCGGTGCCGTGCGCCGAGAAGCTGGTGTTCACGTCGACGGGATCGGAAGCGACGGCGTATGCGATGCGTCTCGCGCGGGCTTTCGTCCGCCGGGAGAAGATCCTGAAGTTCGAAGGCGCATATCATGGCAACCACGACTCTGCGCTTGTAAGTCAGGCGCCAAGGACGATCGCAAACTATCCATATGCGCGCGCAGAGTCTGCGGGGGCGCCCGAGGCTCTGCTCCGATCGATCTTGGTTGCTCCGTACAATGACCTCGACGCCGTCGAGAGGATCCTGCGGGAGAGCCACCGGGAGATCGCGGCGATCATCGTTGAACCGGTGCAGCGTGCGATCTTTGCCGCCCCGGGATTTCTTGCCGGGCTACGCAGGCTCTGTGACCAGTACGGGTGCCTGCTGATCTTCGACGAGGTCGTCACAGGGTTCCGGCTCGGCTATGGCGGCGCACAGGAGTACTTCAACGTCGTCCCTCATCTGGCCTGCTACGGGAAGATCATCGGCGGTGGTCTCGCATTGGGCGCGGTCACTGGCCCCGCCGAAATCCTGTCTCTGGCGAATGGCGCAGAGCAGATGCGGCCGGACTACGTCCTGGTCAACGGGACTGTCCATGGCGCTCCAATCGCCGCTGCGGCCGGTCTTGCGACTCTGAAGGTTCTGCGATCCGATGCCGGCTTCTACGACAGGCTCAATAACCGCTCGCGCGTCTTGCGCCGTGAGCTTCAGAGGATCGTAGATGCGTATGCGATCGACGCGACCATCGTAGGCGACAGTTCTATGTGGAACGTGACGTTCGTCAAGCCGGTGCCGACGAATCATGCCGGCATGCTGAAGGAGGACAAGAAGAGAGTCGCAGCGCTGGATCTGCACCTCGTCAAACACGGGATTTACGTTCTGCCCGGGAACCGGCGCCTGACCACCTCCGCGCATGGAGATCACGAGATCGAAGTGACTCTTAGGGCCATGGATGGAGCATGCCGCGCCGTTGCCTCTGGCGTTCTCTCTTAGTGTGACGTCTGTAGCCGACGGACACACTTCGCGGGCCCAGTTGGATGCGTCGCATGCAGCGCAGTCAAAGCACTTGCTGATGGTGCTCATAACGATTCGTTATTTGGAAACAGGAGAAGCAAAAGTCAGAATGCATCCCGGCCAAGCCATTCGCTCGATGAACGAACGAGGGAGAAGAACACAATGTCCGGCGTCTTTGGGAGATTTGGACTCTTTACAAGTACCGCACTCGTCGCGGGAATATTGGGACTTGGGGTGCTCCCTGCGGATGCTCAGCAGCGCACACGTCTGACAGTCTACACCGCGCTGGACAACGACCAGCTCGCCCCGTTCAAGCAGGCGATCGAATCGGATGTGAAGGACATCGAGATTGTCTGGCTTCGGGAGGGAACAGGGATCATTACGGCTCGGGTGCTCGCCGAGCAGGCCAACCCGCAAGCTGACGTGGTCATGGGGCTGGCCGTCACTAACGTCGTTTTTCTCGACCAGAAGGGCTTGATCGAGCCCTATACCCCTAAGGGGGCCGAGGCGCTGAAGCCGGTGTTTCAGGACAAGAAGCGGCCGATGCGGTGGACAGGCATGGATGCCTATACTTCGGTGGTGTGCTTCAACCGCGTCGAAGCGGCAAAGCAAAAGATTCCCGCGCCCGAGACCTGGAGTGATTTGATCAAACCGGTTTATCGCAACCAAGTCGTTACCTCCAATCCGGCATCCTCGGGTGCGGGCTTCGCCACCGTGTCTTCATGGCTGCAGCTTATGGGCGAGGACAAAGGCTGGGCGTACATGGACGAACTGCACAAGAACATCGCGGTGTACACGCATTCGGGATCGGCATCCTGCGTCCAAGCGGCCCGAGGGGAACGGGTCGTCGGCATCGGCTTCGACATGCGCGCTGCCAGCGAGAAGACCAAGGGCGCCCCGATCGACATCATCGTTCCCAAGGATGGTGTGGGCTGGGAGATGGAAGCGACAGCCATCGTTCGTGGCACGAAGAACCTGGAAGCGGCCAAGCGCCTCGCTGACTGGTCTGTGACCAAGAAAGCGAATGAGCTCTACGGAAAGTATTTCGCCGTGGTGGCCCATCCGGACGTTAAGGCAGATCCGCCGAACTATCCGCGGCAAGCAGAGCAGTCGATGATCGACAACGATCTCGAATGGGCGGCTCGAGAACTCCAGCGCGTCACTGCGGAATGGACGCGACGTTACGACGGGAAATCTGCTCCACGGCAATAAATCGACGAGTCTCGTTCTCTTCGGCGGCGTCCGGTATCTTTACCGGACGCCGCCGAAGCCACAAACGCAGCGCAAACATTCCGTTGGGCCGCTTATCCGAGTTGAGCACCAGCTCGGGGTGGCCATTTGATATGTCTTGACCGCAATCGCGTGTCTTCGCCGGCTCCTGGGATAGACATCAGCCTGTGCAGCGGTGCCGAATTTGCGCGAACGTGCGCTGACGGGCTTGAGTGAATCCGGACGTCGCCAACGCGCGCCGGAGAAAATGCTTCGAAACGGCATCGAATGAGGCTCTCCGCGGCGTCTCTATTTCGCCGTCCTGTTATGTCCGCGCGCGGACGCGCGGACATAGCGCCGCATTTTGCATGACGCTTCGGTCAAATGCGGAATGTAAGGGAAGCCGGAGACTTGCTGGCGGAGGGAGTGGGATTCGAACCCACGTTACGGTTTCCCGTAAACACGCTTTCCAAGCGTGCGCCTTAAGCCACTCGGCCATCCCTCCGCGCGCCCTTGCAAGGTTCGCGGGCGGCGCACCATACAGCCCCCGGCCCTGCCGTGCCAACATTTGCGCGGCGGGGCGGCCGCCCGGCCGGGACGACGGGAAAGGCCGGACCCGCGGCCGCTAGGGTATTGAAGATAGTCGGATTTTACGGGACTCGCCCCGGGTGCTATCCTGCGGGTGTCGGGGCCGCCCGCGCGACCACGCGCGGTTGCGAGCACCCGGACGCAGGGGGAGGCGAACGTCGTCGTGGTCGGACGGGTCCTTGCCTGGCTCTTCATCGCGCTCGGCCTGGGCGTGTTCGCCTGGGACGTCTGGGTTTTCCTGAATCGCGGCCTCGTCCAGATGACCGCGCTGGGTCAGCTCTGGTACTGGGCGCACCCCGGCTCGCTCAACCTGGTCCAGGCGGTGATCGAGCGCTACGTCCACCCGTTCCTGTGGGACCCGGTCATCATCAGCGTCCTGCTGACGCCCGCCGCCATCGTCTTCCTGGTGATCGGCGTGCTGCTCGCCTTCGCCTTCCGCCGGCGCAAGCGTCGCCGCCGCTAGGGCGGCCCCCGCGCCTATTCCTCGCGCGCGCGCAGGGCGGCGAGGAAGGCCGATTGCGGGATCTCGACCTGGCCGAACTGGCGCATGCGCTTCTTGCCCTCTTTCTGCTTCTCCAGCAGCTTGCGCTTGCGCGTGATGTCGCCGCCATAGCACTTCGCGGTCACGTCCTTGCGCAGCGCCGAGATCGTCTCGCGCGCCACCACCTTGCCGCCGATCGCCGCCTGCACCGCGATCTTGAAAAGCTGCTGCGGGATCAGCTCCTTCAGCTTGACGCACAGCGCGCGGCCGCGGCTCTCCGCCTTGGCGCGGTGGACCATCATCGACAGCGCGTCGACCGGATCGCCGTTGACGAGGATCGACAGCTTGACGACGTCGCCTTCCTTGTAGTCGTCGATGTGGTAGTCGAAGCTGGCATAGCCGCGGCTGACCGATTTCAGGCGGTCGTAGAAGTCGAACACCACCTCGTTCAGCGGCAGCTTGTAGACCAGCATCGCGCGCGAGCCGGCATAGGTCAGGTTCTCCTGGATGCCGCGGCGGTCCTCGCACAGCTTCAGCACGGAGCCAAGATACTCGTCGGGAACGAGGATCGTCGCCTTGATCCAAGGCTCCTCGATATGGTCGATGCGCACCGCGTCGGGCATGTCGACCGGGTTGTAGAGATCCATCACCTCGCCGTTGTTGAGGTGGATCTTGTAGACGACCGACGGCGCCGTCGCGAGCAGGTCGAGGCTGAACTCGCGCTCGAGCCGCTCCTGGATGATCTCCAGGTGCAGCAGGCCGAGGAAGCCGCAGCGGAAGCCGAAGCCCAAAGCCGCCGAGCTCTCCGGCTCGTAGACGAAGCTCGCGTCGTTGAGATGCAGCTTGCCGAGGCTCTCGCGCAGCTTCTCGAAATCGGCGGCGTCGACCGGGAACAGGCCGCAGAACACCACGGGCAGGCTCGGCTTGAAGCCGGGCAGCGGTTCGGCGGCGAGGCGCTTCTCCTCGGTGATCGTGTCGCCGACGCGGCAGTCGGCGACGCTCTTGATCGCCGCGGTGATGAAGCCGACCTCGCCCGGGCCCAGGGCCGCGACTTCCTTGTTCTTCGGCGTGAACACGCCGACGCGCTCGACCTCGTGCGTGGCGCCGGTCGCCATCATGCGGATCTTGAGGCCCTTGGTGAGCTTGCCGTCCTTGATGCGCACCAGCACGATGACCCCGAGATACGGGTCGTACCAGGAATCGACCAGCAGCGCCTTGAGCGGCGCTGCCGCGTCGCCCTTGGGCGGCGGCAGGCGCTTCACCAGCGCTTCCAGCACCTGATCGATATTCAGGCCCGTCTTCGCGGAAATCTCGACGGCGTCCGACGCGTCGATGCCGATCACGTCCTCGATTTGCTGCTTGACGCGGTCGGGCTCGGCCGCGGGCAGGTCGATCTTGTTGAGCACCGGCACGATCTCGTGGTTCGCCTCGATCGCCTGGTAGACGTTGGCGAGCGTCTGCGCCTCGACACCCTGGCTGGCATCGACCACCAGGATCGAGCCCTCGCACGCGGCGAGGCTGCGGCTCACCTCGTAGGCGAAGTCGACATGGCCCGGCGTGTCCATCAGGTTGAGGACGTAGGACTGCCCGTCCTCGGCCTTGTAGTCGAGGCGCACGGTCTGCGCCTTGATGGTGATGCCGCGCTCGCGCTCGATATCCATGTTGTCGAGCATCTGCTCGCGCATCTCGCGGTTCTCGACGGCGCCGCAGGCCTGAATCAGGCGGTCGGCCAGGGTCGACTTGCCGTGGTCGATATGCGCGATGATCGCGAAATTACGGATTCGGGAAAGCTCGGTCATCGGCGGTACTGGAGCCGGTACATCACTTGGGAGAGGAAATTGGGAGGGTTCGGCGGGCTGGAACATAAGGCCCGCTTCGCTTTAGCGCAACCGACGCGACTTATTCCACCGAGGTAATGGTCAGGCGGCGAGTCTCGATCGGCTCTGTCTCCCAGGGACGCCGTAGGGAAAAGGAGACGTGCGTTTCCCCGGCTTGCACAACTTCGAATAGATAAACTTCCTGCGCGCGACCGCCGAGCTTGCTCGACGCCTGCTGCTCCCGACCGCACGCCCGCACGGCCTCCGCGTCGGAAGTGATCTCCCACACATAGCCGCCGGGACTGCCTTTTACCGCGACGCCAAAGGGCTCACCGACCCGTACCGTCAAACGGTCGGTCTCCAGGCTGTATAGCTTCTTCGGGCCCATGACGACCCTAATCTTGGTGCCGCCAACCCAAACGTCAAGACACGGGGACGGCTGCGACCTTTACGTCAAAGAAGGGAAAACGGCTGTCCAGACCGCATTCGCCATACCGCATGCGGAAAAATCCGCGCTCGCCCCAAGCGGTGCCCCAGCTGTTTTTCACGATCCAGCAGTGCTGCGGATCGCTGTAACCGACCACCGCGACGGCATGCAGCCCGGACAGCGCACCGGAAACGTGGCGATAGATGCCACCCCGGTAGTACGAGAAGTCCTCGTACACTTCCATCGCGGCGAGCACCGGGCCATTCAAAATGGCTCGCTTGCGCTCGATGGCATTGGAGTCCGTTTCCCATCCGGTCACGCGGAGGCGCGGCGTGATTCTTTCGCAGGCCACATCGCGGCCCGTATACGGAAAGTCGGCTTCGTTGCCGACGCCGTTGTCGCGGCAGAAGGTGAGGGCCGGTTCAAAGTCCCAGCCGTCATCGCAGCATCGACCGCACCCGCAAAAGAACAGATGGGCCTCGGACAGATCGATGGCGAGAGACGCGTCCTTGCGGTCGATTCGATGGCGTGCCTCGAGCACTGCGTTGGTGGCGAACGCGACGCATGCGCCGCAATCGCCTTGGTCTCTGATAGGAGTGATCCAGTTCTCGCCCTGGTGGTTCCGCCAGTCGATTTCTGGCGGCGGCGGTTGCGCGGTGCGGAACGACAGTTGACGGTCGGCAGCCTGGAGTAGTCGGCGGACCGTCTCCGGTGACGTTCGAAGCCCGAGGCGGTGCATGCCCTGATTGGGCTCGAGCCGGATCGGCGTTTCGCCGGCCTCCCAATTCGCGGCGTTCTCCTGGATCGCACGCCGAACCGCTTCCAACGCGATGGTCATGGCGCCCTCGGTTCTATTATTTTAAGTAGTATAAGCTATCGCAACGCGGCGGCAAACCCCGATCGAGGGATCGGTCCTGAATGCGGACGAATGCGGCGGTGGAATCTGCCCGATTTAGCGGCGCGCGACGCCGTTCAGAAAGGTGCCGACCGCAAGCTCGACGAGGCGCGCGCGCTCCGCGGGGTCGGGGGCCGCGTCGCTGATGCCGAGCATCAGCCGCACATGGATCTGGCCGAGGACCATGCCGAAGAACTGCTCGGCGGAGACGCGCGGGCGCGGCGTTTCCAGCACGCCCAGCTCATGCTGCCGGGCCAGATAGTCGGCGAGGGCGTTGGCCACGAGGCTTGGCCCTGACTCATAGAATGTGCGGCCGAGCTCCGGGAACCGCCCGGCTTCGGACAGCACGACCCGGTACAGGGCCAGCGGCCCCTGGCTCATGAGCAGATCGAGGAACTGGCGGCCGATCGTCCGCAGCGCGTCGGCGGGCGGTTGGTCGCCAAGCGCCGCGGCCTCGATAAGAGGGATCATGGCGGTGCAGCGGCCGGTGATGATGGCCCCGAACAGAGCCTGCTTGCTGTCGAAATGGCTATAGATGGTCGCTTTGGAAACCCCGGCGAGGCGCGCGACCTCGTCCATGCTTGCCGGGCCAAAGCCTTGGTCCATAAAGATTTTCGCGGCAGCTTCCAGGATCGCATCGCGCTTGGGGAGGGGCGGGGCATCGGCGCCGGCCGCGCCGCGTGGCATGGCGGAGGGGCTCGGGTTTTCGATGGGGGCTATGCGCGGGATCTTGTTGTGCACTGCAGAAGCACCTACTATCAATCTGGACTGAACCGTTCAGTTTAGTTCAGCCCCTAGATAAGCGGGTGGCGGGTGCGGATCAAGAACCCCCCAGACCCTCGCATGCAGGACAGAGGGTAAGGCGTCATGCGGTCGATTGTCGCGGTGTTTGTCGTTCTTCTTCTCGGTGCCGGGATCGGCGGCGGGTACTGGTACCTGATGGCGCGGCCGGGACAGACCGCCGGTGCCCAGGGCGGTGCGCCCGCCGGCTTTGCCATGCCGATCGAAGCGGCCGCCGTGCGCGTCGGCCCGAGCCAGCGGCAGATCCTGGCGATCGGTTCGCTGCGCTCGAACGAATCCGTGATCCTGCGCCCTGAGCTGGCCGGTCGCATCACCCAGATCAACTTCACTGAGGGCGAGAAGGTCCGCAAAGGCCAGCTCCTGGTCCAGCTTGACGCCTCGGTGCCGCGCGCCGAGCTGGTCCAGATGCAGGCCTCGCTGGCGCTCGCCAAGGCGAATTACGAGCGCGCCCAGGAGCTGCACCGGCGCAGTGCCGGCACGGAGCGGGCGCTCGACGAGGCGCGCTGGAAGCTGCGCAACGACGAGGCCGCCGTGCGGCTGGCCGAGGCGCGGCTCGAGAAGTATTCGCTGAATGCGCCCTTCGACGGCGTCATCGGTCTGCGCAAGGTCAGTGTCGGCGACTTCGTCGACGGCGGAACCCATATCGTCAATCTCGAGCAGATCGACCCGCTCAAGGTCGATTTCCGCGTGCCCGAGGTCTTCCTGTCCTCGCTGCGCGGCGGCCAGCGCATCGCCCTGACGGTCGACGCGCTCCCTGGCCGGGAGTTCGCCGGCGAAGTCTATGCGATCGATCCGCTGGTCGACGCCGGCGGCCGCTCGATCGTCATCCGCGCCAGCATCGACAACCCCGAGGGCGTGCTGCGTCCCGGCCTGTTCGTGCGCGTCGGCCTGGTGGTCGACGAGAAGCTCGAAGCGGTCTTCGTCCCCGAGCAGTCGCTCGTGCCGGTCAACGACCAGCTCTTCGTGTTCAAGGTCGTCGACGGCCAGGAGGGCGGCAAGACGGTCGCGTTCACGCGCGTCAAGCTCGGCGAGCGGCGCAAGGGCGAGGCGGAAGTCGTCGAGGGCCTCAAGCCCGGCGACGTCGTCGTGACCGCGGGCCTGCTCAAGGTGCGCGACGGCATGCCGGTGCAGGTGGTGCCGCCGGCGGCGCCGCCGCAGCCCGGCGCCAGCGCCCCCGCGGTCGCCGATGGCGGCGGCAACAAGGGCTGATCGACCGGTTTGACCTGATCGCGGTGCACGTTTCATGACTCTGTCCGACATCTCCATCCGCCGGCCGGTGCTGGCGACCGTGATGAGCCTGGCGATCGTGCTGATCGGCCTGATGGCCTACAGCCGGCTCAGCGTGCGCGAATACCCGAACATCGACGAGCCGGTGATCACGGTCGAGACGGTCTATCGCGGCGCCTCGGCGGAGATCATCGAGAGCCAGGTCACGGTGCCGCTCGAGGATTCGCTCGCCGGCATCGAGGGCATCGACGTGATGAGCTCGATCAGCCGCCCGGAGAACAGCCAGATCACCGTGCGCTTCCGGCTCAACCGCGATCCCGACGGCGCCGCCTCGGATGTGCGCGACCGCGTGGGACGCGTGCGCGGCATCCTGCCGGACGAGATCGACGAGCCGGTCATCGCCAAGGTCGAGGCCGACGCGCAGCCGATCATCTATCTCGCGTTCTCGTCGGACCGCCATTCCGCGCTGGACGTGACCGACTATGCCGACCGCTTCGTCAAGGACCGGCTGCAGAACCTGCCCGGCGTGGCGGACGTGCGGATCTTCGGCGAGCGCAAATACGCGATGCGCATCTGGCTCGACCCGATGCGGCTGGCCGCCTACGCACTGACCGCGCAGGACGTCGAGAACGCCTTGCGGCGCCAGAACATCGAGGTCCCGGCAGGCCGCATCGAGAGCACGGCGCGCGAGTTCACGGTCGTGACCGAAACCGACCTGCGCACGCCGGAGCAGTTCAACAACCTGATCATCCGCGACGCCGACGGCTATCTCGTCCGGCTCAAGGACGTCGGCAAGGCCGAGATCGACGCGCGCGACAAGCGCGTGATCGCGCGTTTCAACAGCAACAGCGCGGTCGCGATCGGCGTGGTCAAGCAGTCGACCGCCAATCCGCTCGACGTCTCGAAGGCGGTGAACGAAACGCTGCCGAAGATCATGCAGGGCCTGCCCGAGGGCATGTCGGTCAACAACGCCTACGATTCCTCGATCTTCATCGACAAGTCGATCGACAACGTGTTCCAGGCGATCGGCGAGGCGATCCTTCTCGTCGTGCTGGTGATCTTCGTCTTCCTGCGCAGCCTGCGCGCGACCCTGATCCCGCTCGTGACGATCCCCGTCTCGCTGATCGGCGCATTCTCGCTGATGCTGCTGTTCGGCTTCTCGATCAACACGCTGACCTTGCTCGCCCTCGTGCTGGCGGTCGGCCTCGTCGTCGACGACGCGATCGTCATGCTGGAGAACATCAGCCGCTACGTGGAACAGGGCATGCGGCCGTTCGAGGCGGCGCTCAAGGGCTCGCGCGAGATCGCCTTCGCGGTCATCGCGATGACCATCACGCTGGCGGCCGTTTATGCCCCGGTCGCCTTCCAGACGGGCCGCACCGGCCGCCTGTTCGCCGAATTCGCGCTGACGCTGGCGGGCGCCGTGATCGTGTCGGGCTTCGTCGCGCTGACCCTGTCGCCCATGATGTCGTCGAAGCTGCTGCGGCATCAGGCGAACCACGGGCTCGCCTACCGCCTCATCGAGCGGGCGCTGGAATCGCTCAACAACGGCTACCGCCGGGCCCTGCGCTTCACGCTGACTGTGCGGGCCGCCGTGGTGGTGGTGATGGTGATGGTCGCCGGCTCGGCGGGCCTTCTGTTCAAGTCCCTGCCGTCGGAGCTGTCGCCGACCGAGGATCGCGGCTTCTTCATCGGCATCGGCATCGCGCCGGAAGGCTCGACCATCGACTTCACCGATTCCTATGCGCGCCGGATGGAGCAGTTCTACAGCCAGGTGCCGGTGGTCGATAAATACTTCATGGTCGTCGGCTTCCCCGTGGTGACGCAGGCGATCTCGTTCATCCGCATCAAGGACTGGGAGGAGCGGGACGTCCCGCTCCAGCAGGTCGTGGGCGAGCTCGCCCCGAAGCTGTTCGGCGGGATCCCGGGCATCCTTTCCTTTCCGGTGATGCCGCCCTCGCTCGGCCAGAGCCCGATCGAGAAGCCCGTGCAGTTCGTGCTGCAGACCTCGGCGCCCTATTCGGAGCTGCAGAAGGCGGTCGACCAGTTGCTGGAAGGCGCGCGCCAGAATCCGGCGCTGATGAATCTCGACAGCGACCTGAAGCTCAACAAGCCCGAGCTGCGCGTCACCGTGAACCGCGACAAGGCGGCGGATCTCGGCGTCGACATCGAGACGATCGGCCGCACGCTGGAGACGATGCTGGGCGGCCGCCAGGTCACGCGCTTCAAGCAGAACGGCAAGCAGTACGACGTGATGGTGCAGCTTGCCGATGCCGAACGCGTGCGCCCCGGCAACCTGAACCAGATCTATGTCCGCGCGCGCGGCGGCGACATGGTGGCGCTGTCCAACCTCGTCAACATCGACGAGACGGTGGCACCGAAGGAGCTGAACCACTTCAACAAGCTGCGTTCCGCGACGATCACCGCGACCCTCGCGCCCGGCTACACGCTCGGGCAGGCGCTGGAATTCCTCCAGGCGGAGGCGGCGAAGCTGCCCTCGAACATCATCAACGACCTCGCCGGCGGCAGCCGCGAGTACCGCACCTCGACGGGCGGCATCTACATCACCTTCGTGCTGGCGCTGCTGTTCATCTACCTGGTCCTGTCCGCCCAGTTCGAAAGCTTCATCGATCCGTTCATCATCATGCTGACGGTGCCGCTGTCGATGACCGGCGCGCTGCTGGCGCTCAAGCTCACCGGCGGCACGCTCAACGTCTACAGCCAGATCGGGCTGGTGACCCTGGTCGGCCTCATCACCAAGCACGGCATCCTGATCGTCGAATTCGCCAACCAGCTCCAGGAGCAGGGGCGCTCCAAGATGGACGCGGTCGTCGAGGCGGCGGTCCTGCGGCTGCGGCCGATCCTGATGACCACCGGCGCCATGGTGCTCGGCTCGATCCCGCTGGCGCTCGCCACCGGCGCCGGCGCCGAAAGCCGCCAGCAGATCGGCTGGGTGATCGTGGGCGGCCTGCTTCTGGGCACGTTCTTCACGCTCTTCATCGTGCCGACGGCCTACACGCTGCTCGCGCGCACCCACAAGCCGCATGCCGAGGCGCTGCCGGAGGCGCCGACCCGGCAGCAGCCGGCGGAATAGGGCCACAACCGCGCGGCGAAGCTTCGCTGCGACAAAATCGCGCTGGCTGTGCGGGTATTAACGGGTCGCTAAGACGGCGGTCCTATCTACCCGCGCACGATGTCCTCGGATGCCGAATCGCCGCTTGGCGCCAGCGCCGTGCCGCCCCGCGAACCCGACTGCCGGTTTCGCACGGTCAGGCGCTATTTCGAAGGGCCGATGACGGCGCGCTGCGTCGCGTGCCGGCACCTGGTCGGCATCGAAGAGGTCGGCGACCAGTTCGTCACCATGCCCTGCGGCGAGACCTGGGCCCTCAACACCCGCTCCGTCCTGCAGAACCGGACCTGAGTTACAGAAAATTCGGCGTCATGCGCGGGCTTGACCCGCGCATCCATGGCGCCGCAGCGGCGATGGACCCGCGGATCAAGTCCGCGGGTGACGCCTGTTTTGGAGGGGGTGCCTTGCCCGCAGCCACCGGGTGGCGCGGCCCGCGCGTATCGGCCATAGTGGGGCCATGCGGCGCGGACTGGCACGGTTCGCAAACCGAAAGAATAGCGGGAGGAACGGGTTATGGCACGGTGGATGAGGTTCGAGCGCGGCGGCAAGATCGAGTTCGGCACGGTCAAGGATGGCGCGATCGCCGTTCATTCCGGCGACATGTTCGGCGCCAACAAGCCGACGGGCGAGACGGTGAAACTGGCGGACGTCAAGGTGACGACGCCGTGCGAGCCGTCCAAGATGGTCTGCCTGTGGAACAACTTCCACCAGCTCGCGGCCAAGAACAACTTCCTGGTCCCCGACGAGCCGCTCTACTTCCTGAAGGCGCCCAACGCCTATCATCCGCACGGCGCGCCCATCGAGCGGCCGAAATCCTATAGCGGCCGGATCCTGTACGAAGGCGAGCTCGGCGTCGTCATCGGCAAGAAATGCGCCAACGTCACCGAGGCGGAGGCGAAGGACTACATCTTCGGCTACACCTGCGTGAACGACGTGACCGGCGTCGACCTCCTGAAGAAGAACCCGACTTTCGACCAGTGGGTCCGCTCCAAGAGCTTCGACACGTTCGGCGTGTTCGGCCCGCACATCACCACCGGCGTCGACCCGATGCAGCTCAAGATCCGCACCGTGCTGAACGGCAAGGAGGTGCAGAACTACCCGGTCGCCGACATGTTCTTCCCGCCCTACAAGCTGGTGGCGGCGATCTCGCGCGACATGACCCTGATGCCGGGCGACATCATCGCGTGCGGCACCTCGCTGGGTGCGGGCGTGATGGGCGAAGCGAAGAACACCATCGACATCGTCATCGATGGCGTCGGTGCGCTCAGCAACCCGTTCAACCAGACCCTGCCCAGCCCGTACCTGCTGGGTGCCGCGCCCAAGCCGATCCGCGTCGGCGTGGTCGGGGCGGGCGCCATCGGCGGTCTGATGGCGGCGAAGCTGGCGCTGGCCGGCAATGACGTGACCGTAATTGATCTCGGCGCGCATCTCGCGGCCATCCAGAAGAACGGCCTGAAGCTCGAATGGCATGACGGCAAGGTGGAGACCGCGAAGGTCAAGGCGGTCGACAAGGTGACCGATGCGGGCAAGCAGGATCTCGTCATCCTCGCCGTCAAGGCGCACTACCTCGACAACGTGGCGAAGAACATCGAAAGCCTGATGGATTCCGACACCATGGTCCTGACCGTGCAGAACGGCCTGCCGTGGTGGTATTTCCAGAAGCTCGGCGGCAAGTACGACAACCGCAAGCTCGAAAGCCTCGACCCCACCGGCGTGCTGTCGTCGAAGATCGACGCGAACCGCCTGATCGGTTGCGTCGTCTACCCGGCCGCCGCGGTGACGGCACCCGGCGTGATCCACCACGTCGAGGGCGACCGCTTCCCGATCGGCGAGCTCGACGGCAAGGACACGCCGCGCGTCAAGCTGCTGCACGACGTGCTGGTGAAATCCGGCCTCAAGTCGCGCGTGCTCAAGGACATCCGCTCCGAGATCTGGCTCAAGGCGTGGGGCAACCTGTCCTTCAACCCGATCAGCGCGCTGACCCACGCGACGCTGGTCGATATCTGCCAGTTCCCGGAGACGCGCCATCTCGCGGCGCGGATGATGGAAGAGGCGGAGACGATCGCGAAGAAGCTCGGCGTCACCTTCCGCGTGACGATCGATAAGCGCATCGCCGGCGCCGAGAGCGTCGGTGCCCACAAGACGTCGATGCTGCAGGACGTCGAGGCCGGCCGCTCGCTCGAGACCGAGGCGCTGATCGGCTCGATCCTGGAGATGGCGCGCATGACCGACACGCCGGCCCCGGCGATCGAATCGGTCTATGCGCTGGTGAAGCTGCTCAACAAGGTGATGCTGGTGAAGGGCGCCGGCGTCCGGGTGGCCGCGGCGGCGTAGCGCGTCTGGTCCCCTCTCCCCAACGGGGAGAGGGTTAGGGTGAGGGGGCGCGCGCTAGCGCGCTTGGAACGCTGTCGGCCAT